>B570J29032_109959646_pt1 | contig 49445 bp, 91 predicted proteins | sample LakMenEpi16Nov12_FD_29032 | JGI IMG/M metagenome (IMG submission 29032) | reverse complement strand
CGCAACCGCAGTCGCAACCGCAAACACAACAAGTTTACGAGCCTGAAGAACAACCCTATGAACAGCCAAAAGCAGCACCGATAAAGCCCGATGTTATTATTGATGCACCTAAGAAAAAAGGTGGCAGACCAAAAAAGTATTAATAAATGGCTAGAGAACCACAAATATTAGTTGGAATAGGAAAAAAAGGAGTTGGTAAAAGTTTCGCAACAAAAAAAATGATGCACCAATACGCTTACGTAAGTCCAAAGCGTAGGGTATTAATTTTAGATGTTAATGATGAATTTACCGATGTAAAAGCTATACGTATTCAGGATGTTGGAGTATTTTCAGTCCATCCAATGATTGAAATAAGAAGGATTAGACCATTCTTAGATAATGGTAAAAAAATGACTTTAGACGATATTGCTAACACGCTTTTTCTTATATTAGAAAATTACAGGAACGGTTTATTACTTATTGAAGACATAAATAAATATATTTCCGATACAATGCCAAATGATTTAGTCGGTGCTATATGTACCAATAGGCATATTGGAGTAGATATTATCATCCACTATCAATCAATTGGTAGAATTACTTCTAAAGTTTGGCAAAACCTAAATGTTATTCGTATGCACAAAATTACTGATGCAGTAAAAAGGCATAAACATAAGTTTGAAGACAAATTTGAATACTTATCAATTGCTGAAATACTAATTAATCAAGAATACGAAAAAGGTAATAAAAGGTTTTTTCTATATGTTAATGTTGACGATGAAAAAGTATATGGAGCATTTACAAAACAACAATTTGAAAATGCAGTAACTATTTTTATTCAAAACAACTATTCAAACATCATAAACCCTATGCTTAATGCAAGAGATGAAAGGGGTAATAAATTACATACGGCTCAATCAGCAATAGCCGAATATAAAAAAAGATTAATGAATTATATGAAATAAATTCAATAGACTTTATATACAAATATTGTTTAATCAATAAAAAACAAAAGAGAATCATTGACAATAAATACGTTAATTATTCTCTTTTGTTGTTATATGTATTATAAATTTGACTTCATAATTGTTCTTTGATTGTTATTTTCAAAAGGTTTGGTATGAAATCCTGAATTTGTATTCTGTTTAGAATCCATTTCCCGATGTAGTATATAATCTAAAAAGGAAATTTGTTGTTAAGAAAAATATTAAGAATAAATAAAATTAGCTTTTGTAAGTTAATCGTAAGTATTCCCAAAATTTGATTAATGATTTATTTAGTTTTTAAAAGAAAGAGCAGCAATTGTTGATGGATTATTTAACAAAATTTTAAATATCTCCTGAAACACAATCAAAAAATTATTAAACAAACAAAAACATTAAAAAATGTCAGTTCGTAATTACATTCAAAACGCTCGTAACAACGCCAACGAAAGATACATGAGTTGGACTGGAAATGCTGCTCCTATTAATGGCGGCTACCGTAACATGGTTGGAAATGCAGTTAATGCAGCAGGTGCAGTTGTGCAACCTCGCCAAATGTTAGCAGCAGGACAAGGTGGTGGAAATAACGCCCCTCAATCGCAGCCTTACATCATCACTATCAGTAACGCATCTGCAACAGGTGTTAGTAACTTTGACGTGTTAGGTGCTTTCACTTACATTGGTAATGCAGGTTTCTCTAACGGTAGCTTGACTATCAGCGGTGTTACTATTGCTTCTGCAATTTCTAACGTGAACTACCAACAGTTCTTGTATCAGTCTATGCAACAACCTTTCAGCGTAGGTCTTACCTATATTGAGAGTGTAAGCGGTAGTTCTGCTCAAATTACTCAAACCTTCACGCTTAACACACAAGATGCAAACGGTAATCAATTATTGAGAACAATCGTTCCAACTATTGACCCTTACCAACAACAATCAACAATCGTTGCTGTTAAACAACAGTATTCAATTGATGGTTTCACTAAGTTGACTTTTGGTACTATCCAAGCTTCTTCTGTATTCAGAGTACACTTCTACCCTAGCACAAATATCAATTTGGCAGCAGGTTTACAGGGTGCTTCAGTTGCTCAACAGTATGGTAATCCAAATATCGTAGGCGTACCTACTTATATTCAAGGGTAATCCATTCTAAATAACCGATAAAAGGGGGCTATGAAGTCAAACTTTGTATGCCCCTTTTTTTCTAAACAATAGGGAAATGAATTTATACAATTACATTGCCAATTCTAATCCTGATGCCGCAAATAGAATTTGTGAAAAATATGGCTATTATCAAGTAAGTAATACCGATGAATTAGCTTATGTTCTAAATAATATTGTTGCAACAGAAGGTGAAGAACCTTTTAAGGAAATAATGGAAATACATCCTGATAAAGAAGTAATTCTTGAATTTTTTGAAAAAAAAAATGAAGAAAAGCCAATAGAGATGGATAAAAAACAAAAAGACTGTTCTTGCATGATGAATGCAGACGGACAAACAAATCAAATTAATCAGGGTTTTGCAAATCAAACAAACATAATTATCCTAGTTGCAGCCATGATTGTTTCTATTTCAATAATTTCAATGAAAAAGTAACATGAAAAAGAACTTCGCAGGACAACCCGATTTAGTTTTAACCTTAACTGGTAACGATTTAACAACAAACGTAAATCCTATACAATATCCAAAAGTATTCGGAAAAGCACCTCTTTTCGTGGATAATTGTAATGGTTGCAAAAAAAATAACAATATGAATCTTGACGGATTAAAGATAGGAGTAGATGCTTCAACAGATAAAACTACCAATACTTTTGATAAAATATTCGGTACTTTACAATGGGGAGTAGGTGTTTGGTCTAAACAAGCCGAATTAGATGCTGCTCAAAAACAAGCTGAAGCTGCTTTAGAAATACAAAGATTGAAAGCAGAACAAGATGCCGCAAAAGCACAAGCTTCAATCGCTCAATCAGAAACAATAACAGGAAAAATTAAAGCATATCAAACTCCAATTATAGCAGCAGGTGTTGTTATAGTAGGTAGTATTGCTGCATATTTTTACTTTAAAAATAAATAATTATGGCGGATAATAATACAGGTTTAATCGTAGCTTCAATTGTAGGTGGAGTAGCAGTATTAGGTATCGGTGGATATTTGATTTACAAAGGTTCACAACCTAAAGCAACAACAGACCCAACACTTGCTTTGTTAGCGTTACAAAAACAAGCGCAACAAGGTGGAAACTATGGTCAAGTTTATACAGGCGGCTCTACACAACAACAACAGCAACCTGTGGTAATTCAGCAACAACAACCATCTGAAGGTGTTCAATGGGCTACATTAGGATTGGATTTATTCAAAACTATTTATAGTGGGAAAAAATCAAGAACAAATGATAGTACAGTTTTTGTTGATGATAGTGCCGCAAATACAACAGCATATAACGATATGGGTTATGGAGATTTACCTGCTGGCGGTGGCGTTTTAGCAAGTCCTTCTTATGGCTCTAGCCTTGATTATGGTTCTTTATGGGGTAGTAACAGTTATAATGTATAAATATTTTATAAATGTACGCTAAGAAGTTTTTAAAAGCAGTAGGAGAAGTAAAAGAAAAAGATACAAATACCATTATTACTGAAACAACTAAAGGTACTATGGTAGGTGCTTCAATAGGAGCAGGTATAGGTCTTTTTATAGGTTTTGGTAGGGATAAAAATTTACTTATGAGTGCATTTATAGGTGCAATTATTGGTGGAAGTATTTCAAGAATTTTTATAAAATAATTTTTAACAGTCAAAAATCAAAAAAAAATGGCAACAGAACAAAAACCTTTCTTAGAAACAGCAACAGGATTAGCCGTATCAGTAGGAGTTTTATTCCTTACAATTTGGGTAGTATCTAAAGCTTGGAAATCAGGTCAAAAATAATATAAAAAAATTTAATATGAGTAAAGATTTTTTCAAATCAGCAGGTGGTATAGCAATTTCATTAGGCGTTTTATTTGCAACTATTTGGATAGCATCTAAAGCATGGAAAGAAGGTCAAAAAACAAAAACATCTTAGTATGAACGTAACAGGTGCATTAACATCGGTAGGAGCATTAGGTGGCTTAACTTATGCAGTAACAAAAGGTAAATCTTTTTGGATTACGGCAGGTTTTACTATCTTATTTGCAATTGGCGGTGGCGCAATAGGTACAGCATACGAAGCATTCTATTCAAAATAAAAAACACAACAAAATGTCAAAAAACACAAAAACTTTATTAGCAGTAGCAGGTGTAGCAGCAGTAGGTTATTACATTTGGAATCAAAACAAATCAAAAAAAGCAAGTTTTGCGAATGCAGCAGGTGGTAGATTATCACCAGTACCGTATTCAGCTACAAGTGCTTACGCAAACAAAATGCAACAACAACTTAGAGGTCAATTCTAAAAAAAAATTACAAATGGATAATCAAACACAAACTTACGTAGGTCTAGCAGTAGTTGCAGTAGCTTCTTATTTGCTTTACGATAATTGGAAAAAGAAAAAAGATGCAGCCGCAGTAGCAGCAACTTCAACAACATCTTTTGATGGTAATACCCCAATTGCAGGTAAAGTACAAAAGATGGTAGGTGCAGCAGGTTACAACGAAAAAGTAACAAGTTCTAAATGGGTTAGAGGTGCAAATGGTTCTTCAGATGAAGGAAGTATTGCTCCAAACTTTTTCAAAGTAAAAGATTCAGGGTTTAGTTGGTTATAATTCTTTAATTTTGGTATCATAGCCATAAAAAAAATGGCTATGATACAAATTCTTAAATTATGGAAAAATCAGCTAATCAAAAATGGAAAGAGAGTGGAACAACTCTATCTTTTAAAGAATGGATTAATCGGGAAAACATTAAAAAATCAGATGATGCTAATTTCGTGTCGTTTGTAAATGATATTCCTGATAGTACAAAAGATATAATTGATTCTACTTTAAACGAAGGAAAAGAATACATACAAGAAATTTCGGGATATAAAACTCCTGAAAAAGCCGACAAATCAAAGATTTTAGGGTTAAATAAAAATGTACTTGTATTTTCTTCTTTGCTTGTAATAGGCTCTATTAGTTTCTATTTTTATCAAAAGTTAAAAAAGGAAAAATGATGATGGATAAAGAGAAGCTAATTTATTTAGGTGTAGGAATTTTGTCCTTTTTGGTAATTATAAATTCTACAAAGAAAGTTGTATTAACAGAAGTTGTTGAACAGCCTACTACAAAATCTTTTGATAGTTCTTCTTTGCCTGTATATCTTAAACCTCCTAATAGATTATTATCAGGAGAGCCATTGCCTAAAACTTTGGCTAAAAAAAGGTTTTCATTTAACGCAAAAAGATTCGATACAAATGATTTTTAGTGTACCAACAAGACATGAAGAACTTACCCTTCTTATCAAAGTAAGGACTAATAAGCCTGAAAAAATAAGAATTAAAGTTACAGATGCAGACCAACCAAATACTGCTTTCACCGATAGATTTAAAACTATTGAAGGTGAAAGTATTTTTTTTATTCGTATGCCAGTAAGCCCTAATAACGCTTTGGTTCACGTATATAATGAAAATAACGGAAACTTAGCGGTTGGTCAAGACAATAGCATAGAAGTAACTTCAATTACAAAAGAGCCTTTGGATAAAAAGCTAGATGTAATTGATTTTTCAAATCCTTTGGTTAGAAGTTTTGTTAATTTTGCAACTAGATTGAGTTACAATTCAGGTTCTATGCCTAGTGGAGATTATATTTCAGACGATAAAAAGTTTGTAATAAAATTTCCTGCCGTAATTGAAGATAATGGAGTTGAACAAGCAACCCCTGCAAGGATTGATATTGATACAGGTATAATTGAAGTTTCCAAAAAACAATTTTTGGATTTTACAATACCTAATAGAATGGCTATATTGCTACATGAATTTAGCCATGTGTATTTGAATGATAATGTGGATGATGAAGTAGAAGCAGATTTAAACGGATTGCTTATTTATTTAGGGTTAGGCTATCCTAGAATTGAAGCGTTTGAAGTATTCGCTAAAACATTCTTGAATACGCCAACCGAACAAAATAAAATAAGGTTCGATAGAATTAAGAACTTTATTGATGAATTTGAAAAATATAACACATTTTTATATGAGTAATGATTTAAAAAATGGATTGATTGTTGCAGGTATTGCAGTATTTGCTTATGTAATATATAAAAATATTACAATAAAAGATAAACCTATGGTAGAACCTGAAATAAAGCAACCGATAGAAAGCGTTATGGTAAATATGCCTGCACCTTTAAGTGTTTAATTATGAAAAATAATGAAGATAGTTTATTTTGGGTAATAGTTGTTTTGGGAATTGTTGGAATAGGTGGTTATTACGCTTATGACAAGTATATTAAACCAAAATTAGAAGCCATAAATAAAATAAAAAAAATTTAAAATGATATACGACAAAAAAGTACTTATTATAACAGGAGTATCTGTTTTATTGGTTTTTGTGGCTATTTCTAAATTTACGAATAGTTCAAAAAAAGTAAATAATAGAGATATAGTTAATGAAATAAATTCATTAAATGGTTTTTATAACCCTACAGAAGATATATTATTAGCTACATCTTCTTTTGGTACAGAATTTTTAATTGCATGGAGAGATGCTCTTAAAAATGGTCAATCAACATTTGTATTTAACGGAAGAACAATAAATAGTAAGGGCGGCAGAACTGTTTAAAAATTAAGTTATGAAAGAAAGCAAATTGTATAATATTTACGAAGGTTTACCATCTTATGCTAGAGGTGTTGTTGTTGTTGGATTATTGGCTTTTACATATATTATAGGTAAAACCATAATAGATGCAATAGAAGCAGCAGCAGCAGCAAAAAAATCAGCAGAAAGACAAAAGCAATTTCAGGATGAACTAAATGATACTAATTCAAAATCATCATTTCCTGATTCCCAATATGGAAGTTGGGCTAACTCAATAGCTTCATCTTTTAGTGGTTGTGATTGGACTTCAATAGGTGGAACTATACCTATTTATGGACAATGGGGATATTGGAGCGATTCAGGCTCAACAGTCTACAATATAATTGATAAATTTAAAAACGATGCCGACTTTCTTAAATTACAGAGAGCATTTGACATTAAAACAATTACTAAATCTTGGGCTTGTGGTAAAGATTACGAAAATGTTGATTTAACAGCAGCTATAACGGCTCAATTAAACCAACAAGAAATAAATGCACTTAATAAATTATTGGAAGAAAAAGGAATAAAATATAGATTTTAATATGAACAAAACAAAACTAATAGGGATAGGAATATTTGTAGGGATAAGCGGTTTTGTTTTATCCCTTTATCTTTATGTTAAAAAACAAACAGAATTATTAAAAAAATTCCAATATAAAATATTAGACTTTAAGATAAATACAGCTACTTTAAATTTAGTTAAAGGTAATTTAGATGTTTTATTTATTAGCATTTCAGATATAGAAGTGGTAGTAGATACATTCTTATTAGATTTTTATTTTAATGGAGAAAAAGTAGGTTACATTGAAGAGCAAGCATCATTTATTATACCTGCTAATGGTAGTGCAACAATTCCATTAAATTTTACTTTAAATCCACAATCAATATTCAGCAATGTTACAGATATTTTATCCTATTCTTTAAGGCAAAAAGATGCTTCGATAAAAGTAGAAGGATATGCTAAATTAAAAAGTGGAATTGTTAAAGCAAACCTGCCAATAATTTATGAAACAACTATAAAAGAAATTTTAACGGATTAATTAAGTAATTAATTATCTTAGCAAAAAAGAGAAAAGATGATAGAATACATTCAAAGTGAAACTAGAGAAATTATTTATAAGTGTTGCGAAAGATACTCAAAAAAGAAGGATATTGAAATAGAAAATGTTCAATTAATTCTTGGTATTAATGAAAATGGCAATACTTATAGTTTATGCGAAAGCTATAATCCTAAAGAACATTTAAGTATAAATGAAGTTTTAGGTGTAAGAATTGATTTTACTGGTAAAAGCTTAATAGCACCTCCTTTTATTCGTAAATCATTATTCAGATTCGCAGAACAATATGAAATGAGTGCAATTCAAACAAAAATATTATGTATTCCATCAATATGTGAAAAAGGTAAACCCGATGTAATGCTTTATGTTTATAAGGGTAACGAAAAAAATCAATTAATTGGTTCTCTCATTGAAGAAATAACTTTTGCTAAATTATTCAGAGAAGAGGACATAGAAATGCCAACATAATATGCAAATATTTACTACTACATTAACGAGCGGAACGCTTTTACTTAACAGAGCCGATGGTGCTATGGTTATTTCTGTTCAAGCAAATGATAGTTCTTCATGCCTTATAACAGGTGGACTACCTTTCAAGCAAGTAACTCCAACTCCAATCGTATTAAGTTCAGGTCAAATTTGGAATTATGCTGCCGCAACTCCTAGTTCTCCTTTGGATGGAATAACAATAACGTGGGTTTCAGGTGACATTGACATTGTAGTAGGATTTTAAAAATATTTAATATATGGGTTTAGGCAATACAAATCAAGGTTTCAGCGGTGGTGGTGGTGGTAGCACTTCTTGCATTAATTCAGTAGGTCTTACAATGCCATCAGCTTTTAACGTATGTAATAGTCCATTAACATGTAGTGGAACTATTAATGTATGTGGCGCAGGTGCTACCTCTCAATATATTAGAGGTGATGGAACTTTAGCTGATTTTCCGAGCGTTGGTGGTGGCTCTAGCGTTAATTATTATTTAAACGGTAGTGTTAATCAGGGAACTTTTGGCGGTGATGTGTACTATCAAATGAGTAAAACTGCCCTTATTGGTGCAGGAGTTGATTTTACCCGAACAGATGCGCAAGGTAATGGTTACATAGCTTCATTTATTACCGATGTAGGCGACCCATCTTTTTTAGATATACCTTCAGGAAATTGGCATTTAGAATTTTATTTTAATGCGTCTTCTAATGGTAATAATCCATCATTTTATGGAGAACTTTATAAAGTTAGTGCTTCAAATGTATTTACCTTAATAGCAAGTAATTCTGTTACTCCTGAAGTGATAAATAATGGAACAAGAGTAGACCAATATTTCACTTCTATTTCCGTTCCACAAACAACCTTACTTATAACAGATAGGTTAGCTATAAGGATATATGTTACAACTAGTGGTAGAAATATAACTTTACATACAGAGAATAATACACTTAGCGAAGTTGTAACAACTTTTACAACAGGTATAACTGCCTTAAATGGATTAATAGAACAAGTTCAATTCTTTTCAGTAGGTACATGTGGTACTGATTTTAACATTGATAGTTGTTGCGCAACGCATACCTTTAATTTACCTACCGCTTCATGTTCGGCAAGGGGTGCATTAAGTGCTGCCGATTATTGCTCTTTTAGTCAAAAAGTAATGGTAGTAGGATGTCAATCAGGAAGTACTGTTAGAGAATGTAATAATAACGTCGCTTGCGGTTCATTCAGTACAATAAGTGGTGGTGTATATAATACAAATGGTTCTAATTCATGTTATAGTGTAATAGGTGGAGGTAGCAATAATTGTATTTTTGGGCGTAACTCTTCAATACTTGGAGGTGATTCAAATATCATTTATTTCACATCAAGTTATTCTTCAGTATCAGGAGGTTATGGTAATAACATGATTGCTGCATATACAGGAGCATCAGGTTGTCAATTATTTGCTTGTTGTCCATGTACATTTTATGCAAACAATTTTTGTGCGTGTGGAAGCGTTTACAGTTCGGCTTTAAGTTGTGGTTGCGCTGTTTGTGCTAACGCTAACGGTCAATTGGTCGGCTATACGCCAACTGTTTCTACTGCACCAATAATTGTTTTAGATAGCGGTTTATGTTCTACTGTTCGTTGTGGAGTTGGTAATTGCGCATCAGGTACTTTTAGTTTTGCAGGTGGAGGATGTGGTAATACGGCATCAGGTGTTGGGAGTTTCATTGGTTCAGGTGGGCTAAACTTAGCAAGTGGTTGTTTTGGTATAAATTTAGGAGGTTATTGCAATCAATCTACTCAATTATCTTCAATAAATATAGGAGGTGGATGTAACTGTGTATGTAATATATTTTCTATAAATGGAAATGGGTTAAGAAATGTAGTAACTGGTTGTTATTCAATAATTGGAACTGGGTATGAAAATACTGTTAGTAGCTGTTATTCTTCAATAAATAATGGTAATTGCAATGTATCAAGTGGTTATTTTTCTTCTATTATAAATGGTAAATGTAATACATCAAGCGGATGTTATAGTTTTATAGGGGGTGGATTATGTAATACTGTTTCAGCACCATTTTCGGGTGCGGTTGGTTGCAATTTGAACGCTTGTAACGCATGTACATTTTACGCAAATAATTTTTGTGCATGTGGAAGCGTTTATAGTTCGGCTTTAAGTTGTGGTTGCGCTGTTTGTGCTAACGCTAACGGTCAATTAGTTGGTTATACCCCTAGTGGTGGAATAACAGGTTCAGGAACATGCAACTTTGTACCTAAATTTACAGGTTCAACCACTTTAGGTAATAGCCTTGTATATGACAACGGAACAAGTGTAGGTATTAATACAACAACTCCGAGCGCATCTTACAAATTAGATGTTAATGGAGCATCTAATTTTTATAGCAGTACGGTAGGTGCAACAGTCCTAACAGTTCAAGGTTCAACAGGTCAATTATTTACTGTTTCAGATGTAACTACTGGTAATGTTTTTCAAGTAAATGATGTTTCAGGATTACCTTTATTTGCTGTAAATGCAAATGGCTCTTATTATTCTTATACTAAATCTTTAACTGCAATAGCTGCAACAACAGTAGCATATTCTGTAGATAAAACAACAGGAACAGCCGCATATTTTGATTATAGGCTTACGAACACAACAAATAGTGGATGGAGAGCAGGAACAGTAATGGTTGTTTGGGATGGAACAAATGTAGAATTTACTGATACGTCAACAAATGATATTACGGCAACTACATCAGGTCTTTCATGGACTGCCGCAATTAGTGGTAGTAATCTAAACTTAACGGCAACAATTACAAGTGGTACATGGAATATTAAAATAGGTTCAAGAGTAATATGAGTAACATAACAATTAAAGGGCAAACAATTTATGGAGTAAATCCTATCGTATCAGATAGTTTGTTATTGTATTTAGATGCAGGTAATAATAAAAGTTATTCAGGAAGTGGTTCAACATGGACAGATTTAATTCAGAATAACAATGCAACATTAACAAATACCACTTTTAATTCATCTAATGGAGGAAATTTAGTATTTAATGGTTCAACTTCTTTTATAATAACAAATTCTTTTAAAACAGTTTCTAGCGGTAGTAACGTGAACAATAATACAACCAATGAAATTTGGTATAAGTGGAATGCTGTAAATCAATTAGGTGTAATAACTTACGTAGGACAAGGTTCAAGTAATGGTTATTTAGGATTTTTAATAAATAATGGTACTAATTCAGGTGTATCAGGAAACAAAGTTTCTGTAATATTTGGAGGTGAATACTTTAATGCTTTAGATACTGGTACTACATTTGCAACATTAACATCTAATGTTTGGACACAATTAGTTATAACCAAAACAACAAGTATTTGCAAATTATATCAAAATGGTGTTTTTTTAGGTAGCACAACAAAAACACAAACAAGCTATACAACTACTTCTCCATATCAGTCAGCATTTTTTGGAGGTAGTTTAGCTGTTGCTAAACTATATAATAGAGCATTAACAGATGCAGAAGTTCTTCAAAATTATAATGCTTTAAAAGGGAGGTTTGGATTATGAGCAGTTTAATAGGAGCAAATACTATTATAACAGATGGATTAGTTATGTATTTGGATGCAGCTAATATTAATTCTTATTCAGGAACAGGAACAGAATGGAATGATTTAAGTGGGATGAAAAATAACGGAACTTTAGTTAATAGCCCTACATTTAGTAATGGATTAATAATATTAGATGGTGTAAATGATTATATATCTATTAATGGAAATTCAACATTATATACTTCTAATTTTACATGGCAATCATGGCATCATTATACGGCAGGTGGAACTGCAATTGCAGCTATGTGGTGGTCTGAAGTAGGGGTTAAGAATTTTTTAACGGCTTATGCTAATATTAATTTGGCATCCAGTTATATGAGATTAGATACACCAAGTACCGTTTATCAATCCCCAACATCAGGTATAAATTATAATGGTTTTTCAGGACAAAATGGCACACAACTTCCTTTGTTAAATAATTGGGTTCAAACTACTTTAGTAAAAGATGGAACAACTTTTACTTTATATTGGGGAGCAACAATAAAATGGCAAATAACAATAACAAATTGGAATATTATTGATAATTCTAAGCCAATACAATTTGGAGCATCAAATGGCTCTTTTTCAAGTGCAATGAAATTAAGCACATTAAGTATGTACAATAAGGCATTAACAATAAATGAAATAACTCAAAATTATAATTCTTTAAAAGGAAGATTTGGTTTATAAATAAATTTAATATATGGGAATTGAAGAGTATAAAAATAGACATTTTGTTATATTTGATGTTACAGAATTAAGTAAAATAGATTTCGCTGAAGTTTTGGAAACATCAGAAAAAACCGTAAGAAAATCAGTTGATGGAACAAAAACATTTGTAAAATGGGAAGGAGATATAATTCCAAATTGTATTTTAAAATTACATACAAAAAAAGAAGTTTATACATACTCTGAAATACTATCTATATTAGATACATCAGAATGGCAAGAAATTAATATAACAATTTAAAAACTTTACCTATTGGATAGTGAAAATAGGATAAAAACATGGCTAATGAATTTTATGCACGTAAAGGATTAATAGTTCCAAGTGGTAATGTAGGTATAGGAACTACTTCTCCTGCTGAATTATTACATTTACAGTCAAGTCAACCTGTAATAAGATATACCAAAACAGGAGTTTTAAATTGGAAAGCAGGTGTTATAACAGGAAATGATTATGCAATTACTGCTGATAATATTGCAACAACTGCATTAACTATTCAAAGTGGCACAGGCAACGTAGGTATAGGAACTACTTCGCCAAGCTATGCTTTAGATGTATATAGGGATATTTCTACTGCTTCTTATATAGTAGGTAGAAATGGTAGCGGAGTACAAACTGCAATAGGTGTGGCAGGAGATAATGGTTCATTAATTGGTACTCTATCAAATCATAATTTAAGGGTAGTAACTAATGGGGCAGTTGTGGCTACTATTACTACAACAGGTAACGTAGGTATAGGTACTACAAGTCCTGCAACTCAATTACACTTAAATGGTTCTGCTGAATTAAGAATGAGTAATTCAGCTAATACAACTGGTTTTGACATTGGTTTATTAGGAGGTAATTCAGATGCTAATGCGTATATTTATCAAAGAGCGAATTCAAATATTATTTTTGGTACTAACAACACCGAGCGTATGCGCATCACCTCCACAGGTAATGTTGGTATAGGCACTACTGCACCACAATCACCTCTTCATATCATAGCAGCTTCTTCGGCAGATAATGCTTTATTTCAAGAATGGAGTTACACTTCAGCTAGCACAGATATATTTAGTTTGATGTTAAAACAAACAGTAACAGCAAATGTTGTACGATATAATTTTTCAATGGTTAATAATAGTACGGCATATGATAATATGTTAGTGTTTGATAGAGGTAACATAGGTATAGGTACTACTTCACCTGCTTATAAGTTAGATGTTAGCAAAACAGCAAATGATAGTCAACCTACTTTTAGAGTTGAAGGTAATACTTATGAAGATAGCCTTGTCTATTTTGTAAATACTGCCGTAGGTACTGGTGGTACAGGAGCAGGTGGTATTACTGTTCAATATACCGTATCAGCAAATAATAATACGGATTCTAATTTTATAAATTGTAGCGATGCAGTAGACCTTAGATTTATCGTATGGAATAATGGCGGTATAGGTAACTTTCAGTCAAATGATGTTGATTTATCAGATGAAAGAACAAAAAATAGTATAACTAATTTAGAAAGCTATTGGGATAAAATTAAAAATATAGAAATTGTAAAATATAAGTATAACGACCAATCACATGATGACTATAATATTGGAGTAATTGCACAACAAGTAGAAGAAATAGCCCCTGAATTTATTGATAACAATTCATGGAAAATAAAAGATACTGAAGATTATTATAAAACAGTATATAATAAAGACTTACAATTTGCTGCTATAAAAGTGTTGCAAGAAGCTATGATTAAAATAGAAAAATTAGAACAAGAATTAGAAACCCTTAAAAACAAATAAAAAATGCAAGAGTTTGTAGCAAGGAAAGGGATTTTAGTTCCAAGTGGAAATGTAGGTATAGGCACTACTACGCCATTAGTAAAACTTCAATCAAATATATCTACAAGTGGGTTACCTGCTACATCAGGAACTACACAAACAAATGGTGCTTTAAGACTTTCGAGTGCAGGAACATCAGGAGTTTTAGACTTTGGTATTAACAGTTCAAATAATTGGATTCAATCAACAGATGGAACTGATTTAAGCCAAAAATATAATTTATTATTAAATCCTAACGGTGGTAACGTAGGTATAGGTACTACAAGTCCAACTCAAAAATTAAGCATAGGTGGTGTAGGAAGTGCTATTTCATTTGATACAACAGGAGCATCAGGAACATCTTTAATACAAACAGTTTTAGATTATGAATTATCTATAAAAAACAATAGAGGTACAAGTTCTGAAATTAGAGTAGGAAATGAGGTTTTGAATTTTTTCACAAACTCTTCTGAACGTATGCGTATCAACTCCGCAGGAAATGTATTAATTGGTACTACAAGTGGAGATGGATATAAGCTACAAATTGTTGGTAATAGTCAAGCATCTTCAACCTTTGGAATAACGTATTCAACTGTTGCAGCTTATTCACAATGGATAAACAGTAGTGGAGCGTTTGTTATGGGTTTAGATGCTTCAGCAGGTGCTACTGAACGTATGCGTATCAACTCCGCAGGTAATGTATTAATTAATAGCACATCAACAATAGCAAGTAAATTAGTTGTTGCATCATCAACAAGTACATCGGCATCTTATTCAGCAATATTCGCATCTTCTTCAGGCTCTGATATTTTAGATATAAGAGGTGATGGTTTAATTACAATGCCTTTTTTAGTCTCTGTTTTTACAACAGGAAACGCAGCAAATGTTTGGACTAATCCTTCTAATGGTGATTTATATCGTTCTACATCTTCAATAAAATATAAAAAAAATGTTGAAAATTATACCAAAGGATTAACAGAATTAATGCAATTAAGACCTGTCTCTTATGAAGGTAAAAGTGAAGTGGATGCAGGAAAAACATTTGCAGGATTGATAGCTGAAGAAGTGCATGAATTAGGACTTACAGAGTACGTACAATATTCTGATGATGGTAGTCCTAATGCCTTATCTTATCAAAATATGGTAGCAATACTTATAAAATCAGTACAAGAACTTAAAAACGAATTAGAAACCCTTAAAAACAAATAAATATGAGTAAATATTGGACAATTTCGCAAATGGACTGCATCCCTAATTTGGATGGTAGTTTAGTAGATTATGTTGTAACTGTTCATTGGAACAGGTTAGCAAATGAAATAGTTAATGAAAAACAGTATGATGCAAGAGTGTATGGAACAGTATCTTTTTCTACTGATAATGTAGAGAATTTTATTCCATATAACGAATTAACTTATGAAATAGTTTGTGGCTGGTTGGATGCTTCATTGGATGTGGCTCAATTAGACTTAACATTGGATAATCAAATTGAAAATCAGGTTAATCCTCCTATTGTTTCACCTCCTTTACCTTTCGTAAATCCTTAATTTATTTATATTTGTAAAAAAGAAAACAATGAAAATTACATTAAAAGAATTTGTAGACTTAAATTTTGAATTAAACGGAATGACAGTCACTAAAGAAAATGGAGAAAAAGAAGTTATCACTAAAGGACTTTTTGCTCAAAAAGCTAGTCCTAAGACTAAACTTTATTTGCAAAGATTAAATAAAATAGTTACTGAAGAAAATGAACTTTACAATTCAGAACTTAAAAAATTATACCAAAAATTCGGAAAAGAAGAAAATGGTTTTATTACAATAAATCCTAATGTTATTGAAGAATTTAAAAAAGAGCAGGAAATTTTAATAAGCGCAGGAAAAGATATTGATTTATCTAGTTTGTGGGCAAATGACTTCACAATAGATAATTTAGATTCTATGGTAACTGAAGAACATTATCCTGTTTTGACGAAATTATTGGAAAATAACAATTAATTTTAACAAATAAATTATAAAAAATGCTATACGCAAAAATTAATCCTACTGCAAAAGTAGTTAAAGCAGATTCTCCTTTTAACAATACTACATTGGAAGCAGAATACATGACGGCATACGCTAGACCTTATGGTTTAGGTGCTTCAAATGTTCGTTTTGAAGTCGTTTTCGGTAACATAAAAGAATCAGAAGATGGAACTAAAACATTTGAAGCTTTAACTGCATCACAGACTTCTTTAACGAAGGAGCAAATTGAAAATTGGGGGGTTGATGATTCAGTTGCTTTACAAGAAATTGCTACTGTATTAGGTACAACAGTAGTATCTGTTATCGAAATACCCGATACTAATATTTTTTAAGAAATAAAATGCCCTAACTAAATAAAAGTTAGGGCATATTTTTAGTGAAAAAAGTGAAATATGAATATAATATTCCAAATAAGCGGAGGTATAGGTAAATGTATAGCTTCAACGGCAGTTTGTAAATCAATAAAATCAAAATATCCTGAAAGCAATTTAATTGTAATTTCAGGTTATCCTGATGTTTATTTAAACAATCCTTATGTAGATAGGGCATTGCCTTTTGGACAGGGTTACTTTTACAAAGATTTTATTGAAGGGAAAGACTTCAAATTTTTTGGGCATGACCCATATTTAGAAACGGAACACATTTCTCGTAAAGAACATCTTATCGAAACATGGTGCAAAATGTTTAATTTGCCAACAGAATCAATAACAGGTGAACTTTATCTTACACAAAGAGAAATTGATTTTTACGAAAACAAGTATTCATCTGATAAGCCAATATTACTTTTACAAACGAATGGAGGTGCGCCAAATGACCTTAAATATAGTTGGGCAAGGGATATACCTCGTTTTGTAATTGACGATGTAATTAAAGCGTTTAAAGACAAATACAACATTGTTCACATTAAACGTGAAGACCAATTAGGATTTGATAATACTTTTCCTGTAACTGATAATTTTAGAGCATTATTGGTATTATTACAAATGAGTTCTAAGAGGTTATTGATGGATAGTTTTGCACAACATGCTGCTGCTGCATTAGGTTTAGAATCTTCTGTTTGTTGGATAGCTAATTCACCTAAAGTTTTTGGTTATGAAATTCACAAAAATATTATAGCTAATCCTGAAACAAAAGCTTCAGATATTCGTAACGGATATTTATCTAAATACAATATTGGTGGGGAATTACATGAATTTCCTTACAATGATGAATATGATATTTTTGAATCTGAAGAAGTTATACGTTCACTTTATTAATTAAAAATTATGGAAAAATTATTTTTTCAAAGTTCTTTACCGAGAGCAGGTAGTACTATGCTACAGAATATACTTGCACAAAATCCTGATATATATGCAACTCCTACTTCGGGAGTATTAGAATTAATATTTGCAGCAAGGGGTAATTATACTGAAAGTCCTGAATTTATTGCACAAGATGCCGAATTAATGAGAAAAGGATTTTTATCTTTTTGTAAAAAAGGTATGGAAGGATTTTATAATTCAATCACCGATAAAAAATATGTTATTGATAAGTCAAGAGGGTGGGGTATTCACAATGATTTTTTAGCAACGGTAATCGGGGAACAACCTAAGATTATTTGCATGGTAAGAGATTTGAGGGATATATACTGCTCAATGGAAAAAAACTTTAGAAAGAATCCTGAAAAAGCTTCTTCAATGCTAAATTGGGCTGAAATGCGTGGAAATACAACTCCTAAAAGAATAGATATTTGGGCGCAAAGTCAGCCAGTAGGTTTAGCAATAGAAAGATTAAGCGAAATGATAAGACAAGGTATTGATAAGAAAGTACTTTTTGTTAAGTATGAAGATTTGTGCTTATATCCCGAATCACAAATGACAAGAATTTATCAGTATTTGGATATACCTAATTTCCAACATGATTTTGAAAATATCGAACAATTAACAAAAGAAGATGATGAAGTTTACGGTTCGTTTGGAGACCATACAATAAGAAAACAACTTAAATTAATCCCTTCAACTGCTAATCAAATTTTGGGTAAAGACGTTACTAAATGGATTTACGAAAATTATCAATGGTTTTACGAACAATTTAGATATTCAAAATAATGAAAACGAAATTTAAAAATCAAATATTTCAAATTAATAAAAGGGATTTTGTAAAAGGTTATGAAGTAAATAACCTAAAATATGCTTTGTTTCCTAACGATGATGCAATCACTAAAAGCATTATTCAGGGATGGCAATATCAGCAATATATGTTTGATTTTTTTTCTTTTAATCATATTAATTTAACAGGAAAGGATATTATTGATGTGGGTGCTAATAATGGAAATTTTGCTATTGATTTTGCACACATGGTAGGAGATAATGGTAAAGTACATGCTTTTGAGCCGCAAAGAATAATATACTACCAACTTTGCGGAAATGTATTTATTAATGGAATTGATAATATAATTTGTAAAAATTATGCAATAGGTGAAAAAGAAGGAGTTGTTGAAATTGAAGTTCCTAATTATTATGAAGATTCAACTTATGTAAATTTTGGAAATGTTCATATCAATAATGGTAGACAAGCGAAAAAAGAATTAGTAGAAATGAAGATGGTAGATAGCTTTGAATTTAATGATGTTGCTTTCATAAAAATTGATGTTCAAGGTTACGAGCCATTTGTAATTGATGGAGCAGCAAACACAATATTAAAGCATAGACCCTTTATGATGGTTGAATTTGAACAACCTAATCTTGAATTGTTTGGTAGTAATGAAGAAAAATTAATGAATAAAATACGTTCTTTAGGATATGAATTAAAACGTATGCACGAAGGAGTAAATTACGGCACTTACAATAACGGTCTTTGCGCTGATTTTATTTGCATACCTGAAGAAAAAATTTCAGAAATAGTTAAGATTCCTTAATGTTTCGTATTTTCGGTTAAAATATAAATTATGGCTTGCGAAGATAAAGTATTTGATTATTGTGGTGCATCATATAAAGATAAGTACGGCACATTTGAAGAATGTATTGAACAAGAATTTAATTTATGTGGCGGTACTTCATCAACTACAACCACCGATAAAAAATTATCAACTCCAATAAAAGTAGCTATTAGTTTAGCAGTTGTTTTGGTAATATTGAAAATAGCAAAAGTTATTTAAGCTTCTTGTAATCCTGCACCTTTAAGTACTTCTTCAATATTTACTTCTTTAGGTAATTGATAGCATTGTTCAATCATTTCAATTAGTTTTTCTAAATTTTGGATAGTAACAGAAAACCTAGAAAGCCTAAATGATTCGTATGGATTATGCTTTTCTATGCTTAAAGGCTTTTCGTATATATCGCATCCATTAACAGGAATACCATTTTCAATTTGATTTACTTGTAAACTGATAAATGTTATGTGATACGGCTCACCTTTTTTTACCCAATCAGATTCAGGTATTTCTTTTGGTCTATTGTTATCTTCAATACAAATACATGGTATCATTTTAAAAATATTTAAACGCAAAATAACTACATTTGTGCAACAATATACAAAGCAATGGTAATTCTTTTTTATGGTCAACCTGCTTCGGGTAAAACTACTTTAGCAGACAAATATGTTAATATTTACGGAGAGTTTAAAACAATAAGAATAGATGGAGACAAATGGCGTGAAGTAACAAATAATAAAAATTACAGTAAAGATGGTAGGATAGCCAATCTGAAAGGTGCTTTTGATATGGCTTTATACTTAGAAAAAGAAGGATTTTGCCCAATATTAAGTTTTGTTACCCCTTACGAAGAATTAAGAGAATATTTGAGTAAAAATTCAATAAAATACGCTTCTATTTATCTTTTTTATGATGGTGACAGAGGTAGGAATGATAAATTTGCAAATGATTTTGAAAAACCTAGCAAAGATTCTTTAGTAATAAACACATCTCATTTTTCAATTGATGAATGTATATTAAAAATAGATAAATATGTGGCAAAAAAAATTGCATGTTAAAAGTTCAATGATACCCAAAAAAGACCAATTTAATTTATTTATTGGTCGTTGGCAGCCATTGCATCAAGGTCATAAAGAATTATTCAATCAAGTATTAGAAAGTGGAGGTAATGTTTGCATAGCAATAAGGGATGTTTCTCCTGATGAAAAAAATCCTTACGAAGCAACTGATGTCTATAAAAATATATGTAAAGAATATCAAAAACTTATAGAAGAAAAAAGAGTAATGGTTATTATTATACCTGATATATGTTCCGTAGATTTTGGAAGGGGAGTTGGGTATGATGTTTCTGAATGGATTCCACCCAAAGAAATAGCAGAAATTTCAGCGACTAAAATAAGAGAAAATGCAAAAAAGACACATAGCGAAAACATTAAGTTATAGACTAATAAGTTCTACAATAGGATTCTTTGTATTATTTATTACTACTGGAAGTATTACTATTGGGGCTACATGGTCTCTATCAGAATTATTTTTCAAACCAATTATATATTATTGCCATGAACGATTTTGGTACAAGTACATAAAATTTGGCATTAAAAAATGATGTTATTTAATCAAATAATGTAATTTAGTGTTGTAAATTATTTTTTCTATTGTAAAAATGGTAGAAATGAAAACATTAAATCAATATTTGATGGAAGGAAATGGGCATAACAATGGTTTTGGAGTAGTTATTGGATTTTTTTTAGCGGTAGGTAATCATGTGTTTGGATGGATGAACAATATACAAATAACTGCACATTGGGATAGTTGGTTTCAAGCTGCCGTTACTGGTTTCTTGGGAGCAACTTTTGCTTTTTTTGCAAACAAGTTTTGGAAATTTGTAGAGAATAAATTCAAAAGAAAGACATCAAAAAAGTAACAAAAACACAACAAACAAACAAATATGAATAAGAAAAAAATGGCATTATACGCTATACCTATCGTCATAGGCGTATATCTTATCTATAAGCAATTAATTAAGCCTGCTGCTACTGATAAAAAAGATATAAATCCACTTGTAATACCTAATATAAGCGTGGAAGAAGTAGTTACTACTGATTTTCCCTTAAAAAAAGGAAGTAAAAATAGTACTGTAAATACTTTACAGGCTTTGCTGAATACTGAATTATTGCGTTTAGGTAAACCATTATTAGTAGTAGATGGAATATTTGGAACTAAAACCGAAATGGCTTTAAAAGATGTTACAAGTAAAATAACAGTTCAAACACCACAAGAATTAGTAGCAATAAATCAAGACTTACAAAAAACAAATCAAATAGCACAAAATTTATCATGGGCTTGGAATTTGGTTGATGCTTTTAATTCAAATATGTATTCAAATTTGGTTGTTAAAAAACCAATTAGACTTGTAGAAATAAAAAAGAATTTTCAAGGAGTATGGAAGCCTACTGCAAGAGTAGTTGATTTACCAATAAAAAGATACAATTTAATAGATTACGCATTGAGGTCTGCACTTTCTGATGGTAGTTTAAGAATAGAAATAATAAGCGGTGGATTAGCAGGGATTTACACTACTGATGCTTCATTAAATTTAGCTAACTATTTAGATATTGAATAAAATGCCAATAACCTTACCATCAAAAGAAAAAATAGAAGAACTAATTAAAAAAGCTTTAGAAACTTCAAAAAGCGCAGGAGAAAAGGCTGCAAGTTCTGATATTACTACAAAAATTGCTGATACATTAACTGAAAATTCAGATAAAATACAGTCTATTGTAAACAATCTTTTGCAAAAAAAAGGATTAATAACGCAACAAGAACTGGATAGTTTAGATGAATTAGTTAAGAAAACAAAACTAAAGATGTTACAAGAAGATAGCGTAAAAAGCATATCTAAATATGGGCTTTACATTGCTATCGTATTTTTCGCTTTTGGAACACTATGGTTGATAACTAAAGATAAAAAAAATGGACAATAAAAATTTATTAAAAGCAGCTATAATGCTACTTGGCGGCTTTCTTGTATTTGCATTAGTTAAGCCAAAAAATAAGGAATTAACCGAAGAAGGAACTAAAAAATCTTTTGACAGTTTAACTCCTGCTCCTAACGCTGAAAATGCTGAAATAGTTATGGATGCGTATGTTAATGCTCTACAAAATAACGAATCACCTGCCCGATTAACAGAACTAAACAAGGAGTGTATGAAAGAGTTCGGTATGAGATGCTATGTAGACGGTAAATCAGGTGAATTAGTAGTTTGCGATGTAAAAGGAGAAACTATATTATCTAAATGACATTTAATGTTCAAATAATAAACAATACTGTTCCTGCACTATCAGTTCAAGCTGATGAAAGCGGAGGGGTAACTTATGACCAAATTAAACAATCATTGGGTAGTCAAGTTTACGAAATAAACAAGCTTTATTTATATTCAGATAATATAAATCAATTATTAGGGGTTGTTCAATATCAGATATTTGATAGTGGTGGTACTCAAAATTATTCATCAATAGTATTAACAGTAGACCCATTTGAAGGAAATGGAAATGCAATAAATGTTGACTTAACAAAGTTTTCTGAAAATATTATTTTAAATGGCAACAGTAGTTTGGCAGCAACCGTTTTGCCAAATACTTTTTTACAAATTAAATTTTACGCAAATAGGATAACAAATTCATTCGGAGATAATTTGAGTAATTTCAAACAAATTGAAATAGATGCTAACAAGCCTAATTTTTACGACAATTTAGGTTCTGAAATAGATGAAATTAAAAAGACTAATAAAAAAATAGAAGAAAGCGCAACTTCATACAAAAGTTTTAATGCTAAATCAAACACCAATAAAAGGTTTTCAGGAGAAATAAAAAGTAAAAACAATACTAATTATATAATATTCGGTATTTTAGCATTAGGCATAATAATATATTCAATAAAAAAAATAAATAAATAAATAATATGATTAACTTAAAAGATAAAAAAACGGCTTTTATAATTTCAGCATTATCATTAACAGCAATAGTTTACTTTGCTTACAAGATTTTATATCGTACACCTGATGAAAATTCTTTAAAAGAGCCTATTGTTATTGAATATGATGATAATATTCAAGAAGACCCTACAATACAAATAGAAAGTGAAGGCTCATATCCTGAAATTAATTATGTAATGGCTGATGTTGAAGAAAATAATTCAAATGATATTCCTGAAAACTATGTTATGCAGAACGATGGTGAAAATATTTTTGATATTGATTCAATAACAGGATTTTTAAAAAACGTATAAAAAATTAAAACAATGTTTACAATAAAATTACCTCTAATTGCAAAAAAACCTGAATTACCTTTTTTAAGAGATTTAAAGAACGTAACACCTAAAATGATTTCTACATACGGAAAATGGTTCAAAGAAGCATCATTAGGAACAAATGTGCCTTTATCTGTTTTGTATGCAATGGCTATGGTAGAATCAACAGGTAATCATTATACAAAATCAGGAACAGTAAATGTTACTGGTGCTGAAAGGTCAGTAGGCATTATGCAAATATCACCTGCTTCACTTTATGAAACTTTTAAATTTGAAATTAAAAGAAACAGATTAACTCCACAATCACAAGCTATTATAAAAAAATATTTACCTAATTTCAAATATACTTTAGGTAAATTTATACCTATGTCTCCTAATAAATCAACGCTAGATATGTTTTTTGAAGCTTTAAAAAATCCTGAATTTAACATTTGGGCTTCATCAATCGTACTAAGAAGATTATTAGAAGATACTGCTCAAATTGATGGAACAATGAGGTTGGATAAAGCAATAGTAAAATACAATGTTGGTGAGTATTCAAGACCAACAAAAACTATGGCATATAAATTAGGTGATACAACAACACTAATTAAATCAGCTAATTTACCAATAATTACTAAGTATTATATTGTTAAAGCAGTTGGAATTGATGGCGCAATGATGTATTTTAGAAATGTTTAACTATTAGGTAAATTATTAAGAGTGCCATAAATATTCCTGAATCTAGTAGGTTTTATTGGCGCACCTTCAATAAGTTTAACTTGTTCGTTATTATCTAAGGTTATCATAGCACCTCCTTCAATTCTAGCATCTAATTCAATAGCTTTAGTACCATAATAATCTTTGTCAAGAAGCTTGCTTAACTGTATTAGGCAGGCTTTTTTTTCCATCCAACGATTAGGATTTTTTACATCATTGAAATAAAGTTCATTATTGTATTTGCTCATTTTTTGGACAGCGACTAATTCTGCTTTGGTCATCACTTGAAAAGTTATTTTTCCTGATTTGTAGTGAGCAACGCAATATATGTGAGTAATATTTTCGGCAGTACGTTCAACATCAAATTTAGGTTTATGCTCTAATTTTGGGGCAGTTCCATAAGATACGCTAAACTTGTCACCATTATACACAACGTAAGCTTCAATATTCTCAATTTCACCACTTCTAAGCAATATCCGAACTAAACCCTTATAACCAATTAAAGGGGTAACAGTAAGCTTATATGAATTATCTTCTTGCTTTAAATTACGAGGTATCAAATAAAATTCACCTAATAATTCACTAGGAACTAAACCTATTTCCGCACCTGCTAAAATTGATGCAAACATACTTGATGGATTAGCTATAAAAGCATCCATTAATTTTTTATTTTTCTTTACTTCATTAACGACTATTTGAACAAATTTTGATGCAGTAACATTAGCACCTTCAAGTAATGATGGTAAAATCTTTTTTTCGTAGTTATCCATGTAGCCAATAAACTTTTGCATTGGCGCACTTTCTTGTATTTTGTTAATTTTATTAACTGATTCCATAAATTTTTCAAATGAAGAATTTCTAGCTTTTTCATAAACATTTTTCCAATTAATATTTTGCATAAGATTAAATTTTAGTAGTGTACTTCAATTATTTGAGGGTATTCAGCTTTCTTATCACAATTAGAAAATAAAGGGCAATTTATGCACTTTCTGTAATCGGGATATGCTCTAAATCCCTTTTCAATATCACGCAAAATTTGAGCCTTCATTTTTAGAACTTGCTGCTTATGAAAATACATCTTATCAGGGTCAACAACTTGTTTAATTATTTTCATATCAGTAGGATTTTTACTGTTGAAAATAAAGTAGTAAAATGGAATATCCTTTATTCCTAAAGATTCTTCAGCTAATAATTTATAATGCACTCCTTGAATCATCAAACTATCTTTCATGTTCAAGCTATCAGTTTCCCATCCTAAATCATTCCATTTATCATCAATAAGACCGCTATATTTCAAATCAATTATACATTTTTCTCCATTCCATTCAGCGTACACATCTGTAATACCAGTCATATCATCTGTTGAAATAACAAGACCTATTTTCAATATCTTAATGCCATAATGCTTAATTATATCTTTGAAAAGTTGTGCTGCTTTTGGTATTCTATCATAAGCAGTTGTTAATGCTCCTTTTGCAGTTTTTTCGGGTTCAGGAACTATTCCTGTTCGTGGCAAAGCACCAGTAGCAAGATATTCAAAGTAAATACCCTCTTTCATTGCATCTGAAGCTACTGATTCTACATTTTTATCAATGTATTTACCTTTAAAAAGTAAACCACATTCCTTTTGATTTAGATAGTCTACATAAGACTTCATCATACTTTGGCTAATTTTCATAAAGTTGGTTTTATTACTATGTAAAATCTTTTATTTGGATAAAGTCTATTCCATGATTCAATTATACTATTTCTATCTTTTGATGAATTATATTTTTTACCTGAAATGAAATTCATATCTAAATCATAAACATAAACACTACCTTTTTTTGTAAACTTTTTACTTTCGTAACTAACATCCTTATCTCTCTTCATTTTAAAATATTTTCTCAAATTCACTAAAATCCATCCAATTAGTAGGTGATAAATCTCCTACCCAAACATGTTTAATATTATTTATTATTTTTATTGTTTCTCCAAATATGGGCAAACTAAGAGATTCGGATATAACAGGTATTCCGCTATATTGAGGATATTTCTCCATGAAATAAGATAATTTTTGTCTAGCTTCAAGCTTGTTGTAAGCTTCTATTGTAATAACATCATCATATCCTACAAACTTATATTTGTAGAAACGGAGTATATTCTTTTCAACAGGATAAAAAGGTATAGACAAAAACATAAGCAAATGTAAATGTTATTTTACGAAATAACAAAAAAACTATTTAATATCTTCTTTTTTCTTCAAAGATTCTTTAAGCGAAACCTTTGTACATACTTGTTCTAGCTTATTTTCGTAATTAAATTTATGATTTTCGCAAAGGAAAAAATCTTTTGTTGTAGGGTATAAATTAGGCTCTAAAGTAAAAGCAAAGTAGTAAGGTTTAATAGTGCATTCTCCAATCTTTAATTTATCATTTTCACCTTGCTTCCAAAAAAGGCAATTTTGGCATCTCCTTATCATTGGAAATCCGTTGCGATTTATATATGTTTCTAATTTATCAATTGACATTTTTAATATTTTTTTAAAATTAATACAATTGCTTCATTAGTAAATCTTTTTCCTTGAAAAAATCCCTTACTATCTTCCGATTATCCTTATTGTCTACATAGTAAATACAGTCTGTTTTATAGCATAAAAAGTCAGAACCCAATAGTTTTTTAACCTGATTCATATACCTATAACAAGTATATCTTATCAGTTTATAAATTTGCTGTAAATCTTCATTTCCTTGAATAATCTTATATTCATTGATAAGTTCACCGTTTTTTATTTTTTGGTACTTCTTATGCGCTCCTAAAGTACTTAATGCTGCAAGTCTAACTGCTTTAAATTCATCTTTTAATCCTTTTAGGTATGTAACCTCACCTATGATACCCAAATTGTAGGCTATTCGCCAATAAGCATGATTTAAGTCAGTACCAGTAACCTTTCCGAATAACTCTTCATTAAGATTACCCCTATATTCGATTTGACCATATTTTTTAGGTAGCTTTATTACAGGATTATCTTTCAAATACAATTTAGCATCCCTGCGAACCATACCAAAAAGAAACATACCCTTTTTGAATGACTTTTGTTTTTGCTTATTCAAAACCGTAAAAATGTAAGAATAATTACCCCAAACTATTTCATTAGTGAAAGTTCCTGTTTTAATTAAGGCATTTCCTTTACGAGAAATAAGCTGATTCATTAAAAATTTCTCATAAGATTTAGGGCAATATTTTACTGTTTTGTTTCGCATTTTTAAATAAAGTATTAAATTCGTATTACTTTGGTATATTTTTTCATAAGCAGTTAGTTTTAACATTCCCCCTTGTATTTCTATACGAGGGGCTTTTTAAATTATAATTGCTCATACCTAAGACCCATTGTGTAAGATTTATAATTTATATTTTGTGGTACTGTATTAGATAAGTTAAAATCAACTCCATCACTTTGCCATTGAAATATTAATCCTTTTGGCTGTTTTGTATTTATATCTAAAATTATATCGGATAAACTAAAAAAGTATTGACAGCTAAATGAAGCTATGCCACCAACTTCATTACTTACCCATCCATCAAAATCAATCAATTGTTTATTGCAAAACTTTTGCACCCACTCATTACAAACAAATTCATATTGCTTATTTAATTTTTTTAATTTAATAGTTTTGGGCATTTTAATTTTTCTTTTTTATGTAATTTATTACAAAATCATCATACATAATTGATAACTTAATAGTACCATCTTCTTTAAAATATGTTAATGTAATTAAACATTTAGTACCATCTTTATCTTTTGCATACCATGAATTACTTTCATAAATATCTTCTTCTGTTTTTGTAGGATTTGAATTTGACATAACATAATAAGATTTATTTTTATCATTCATGTATATCATTCCACCATGCAAAGTAATTTCAAGTCCATCAGGATAAGTGAAATCAGAATAGTTCCATTTTTTATAATATTCACTCCATCTACCAACTCTATATTTTTCTACTTCAATAACATTATCTTGCGAAAATGTTTTTGTAACAAATAGTAACAAAAACAAGATTGTAATTGATAATAACTTTTTCATTTTTTTCATTTTTTTCGTTTTAAAATTTATTTTTCCACATCATTGATTCTACTGGAATGTTTGTTTGGTTTGAATATTTCGCTGATTCTTTTGTATCATAAGGATTTAATACATTTCCCTTTACTGTATGATATACTAATTGACCAATAGGCATACCTGCATAAATTATTATAGGATGAACTACTGTAATTTCTAAAACCCAATTTCCTTTAAAATTTACATCACCAAGACCTGCTGTTACATGAATAGTTATTCCTAATCTACCTGTGCTGCTTTTCCCTTCCAATATAGGAACATGTTTGTATGTTTCAGTATGTTCTATTGTAGTTCCTAAATAAAGATTATTAGGACATAATAAAATTCCTTCTTCAGGAATATCGAAATAATTAATTTTATTGTGCTTTTTTGCATCTAATATTATAGAATCATAAACAGCTAACTTGCTACCTAAGTGTACATCGTAACTATTACTACTTAAGCAATCAATTTTAAATGGTTTAATTACAATATTTCCTTTATCAATTTCTTTTAAAATTTCACTATCTGATAGTATCATATATTTATTTTGTAAATTCTTTCAATATTTTCTCTAACTGTGTATCGTATTGTATTTTAGTAAGCTTACCTTCTGAATAATACTTTTCAAGTAAATCAGCGGCTTTATTAAATTGTTTCGTTTTACTGAATTGATTTGTTACTGTTGGTCTTTTTACAGTTTTAGTTGTAATTTCCTTTAACTTTTTAATATTTTTTTCAAGCGTTTTTTTCGCTCTTCTTCTGCTATCCTTTTTTGATTTTAAAGACTTAATTTTTTCTTCAATTATTTTTTTAACCTTACCTCTTTTAGTTCTTGTTTCTTTTGATTTAGGTAAATTAAATTCAACCGATTCTGCTACTGCTACTGGATTTGCATTACCTCTTTTATCAATTATGAATAAAACAAAATCTAAATAATAATTTTCAGGAGTACCATCATTATTTTTTTTAGGTCTTAATTTTTTATAACCTGAAAAAACATATCTACCTGAATTATCATTTGCATCAGGTCTAATATTTTCAACAATATTCCTTACCCCTTTTGCTCCATATTCATAATTCCTAGTGTTAAATATTTTTGTTTCACCATAATCTCCTGCGGAAACCTTAACGTAAACACAATCAGGAACTAATTCCGATATTGTTTCATCAAGTGAGAACCATTCAACCTCTGCAAATTCGGAATCATCAATATAATTTAAGTCGCAAATTTCTTTTGGTGGTACTTTATCAATCTGATTAAATATATCAGATTTTATACCCTTAATACGCTGTTTATAAGAAGGTATTTCATCATACTTAGGTAGAAGATTATTTTTGATTATATCTCTACGTTGTTTTAATGAAAGTTTCCTTTCTTCGGGTAACTGATTATTTATTTTAGTAAACTGCTTTAAAAGCTTATTGTAATTGGATTCTTTTCTTTTAACAACAACTTTTTTTGCAGGCTTTTTATAACGCAAGTCAGGCGTTCCATCTTTTTTTAATGGAACTTTAGGTGCTTTTTTAATATTTTTCTTCTTCTTAGCCACCTACTATTTTGATTGATTTTTAATCCAAACTTTTATTTCATCAACATCGAATAATATCTTACCGCCAACTTTATTAAAAGGAATTTCATTAGCACTCGTTAATGTATAGATTTGTGACCGACTTATTCTTAACCATTCGGATAATTCTTTTACGGTAATAAATTGATTGAGCATAATAAAATTTTATAGGAAAGGATTACAAATATAACAATAAAACATTTTGAATTTAATATTAGCATAAAAAAAACATAACTAATTGAAATTCATTAAATTATAAAAGAAAATCAATTAGTTATGTTTTCAAATAAACATTATTTCATATTCAAAAAGTTGTTCAATGCATCTTTAATTGCTCTTGAAGATGCGTTCCATCTTTTAGTTTTCAATTCAGGTACTTGTACTTCTAATAACTTTCTAATATAAACATCAAATTTTTCCTTTTCAGACATTGCAGCTATCTTTTCAGCTTCATCAGCGGCTTCTTGTTCAAGTTTTAATGCTTTTGCCTTTTCTATTTCAGCAAAAATCCTTTCAGCTTCTCTTTTCTTTGAATCTTCAATTTTTTCTAACTCCTTTTTATCTTCTTCTTTAAACTCTTCAATTTGCTCTTTAATTCGATTAAATCTTAATTCCCAACCCAAATCTTCAAGTTCTTGTACATCTGTGAATGTTATTACAGGGATAGGTTTTTTATCGCTTTCTTTAATGAAAACAAAATGGTCTGAAAAAGACAAAGTAGATAATCCAATGTTAGTTAGCCAACCATTTCTATTTATAGTTCTATTCTTAATAAACTCTTGCTTTGCTTGCAACATTTCTTCCCTTTCCTTTAAAATTGCAGCCCTTTCTTCAGCTAGTTTTTTTGCTTCATCAGCAATCCTTTTTGCTTCTTCTTCTATTTTAATTTTCTCCTGTCTTTCTTTTTCCTTTTCAGCTTCAATTAAAATATTTTCTTGTTCCTGTAATTTTTTTAAAGAATAAATTATTTTTTCAAAATCTTCATCAGATAATGTTTCTAAGTTTATTGATAATAATTCTTCTTTATTACTTAAATCAAATTTACTTTGCCAAACATACTCATTACCGATTAAGAACATTTGACAAGAAATTAAAGTATCATGCCTTAACTTAATTTTAAGTAACTTTTCTTCTTCTATTTTTTTAGCAATTGCTTCTTTTTCAGAATCTATTTTTTCTTTTTCATACTTTAAGTGTTTCTCAATAGGGGAAAGCATTTCGGTGATTTCTTTTGCTCTAGCATCAACCGCTCTTCCAAAAGCTAAACTATCCGCTTTAAGTTCTTTTCTTTTATCTTCAATAGCAGTCCTTTTACTTATAATAAATCGTAAGGATTTAGCAACTGCATTATATCCATCTACATCTTCAATTGAAATAATTTTAAGTGGTAAAAACTCTTTTTTTAATTCTTCAATTGCAGGTACAACATCATCAAACTTTTTAAGTTCATTTTTAATTGTTTCATCGAATGTAGGTAGTTGTTCAACAATTTCATTTTCTGTTTCGTTTTTCATGTTTATTTGGTTTTATTGTAAGGAAATATGTAAGTTTCTAATAATGGCAATCCACCCCATTTATTTTGGTAACGCACACTATTAATCATTCTTGATGCGTTGACAAAATCAGGGTCTTTCTCATAAGTTTGAGATATTAAGAAAACAGAAGGATTTAATGTTGAATCTACTGTTTGAATTAAACCCAATAATTTGAGCCTATACAGATAATCAGAATCTTCAAAATAAGCAGGATAAAATGTTTCATCAAACTTTCCAATGTACTTATAAAGTTCTTTAAAAATTACAAATACAGACCAACTACAATAAGATTGTATAAATCCTGTAAAATCATTATCAATAGCCTTGTTAATAACATCTTCTCCGTAACCTAGATAAATATCATCATTTAAGATAACAGCATAATCATATTTTTCAAATATTATACTACATAAGTAATTCCAAGAAGATGCAACCCCTAAATTACGTTCAAAATTGTGCAAAAAATATTTATCTGATTGAGGTATGTTTTGATTTCCATTATCAATAATATGAATATCAATATCGTGAAAATCTTTAATGTATTTCTGTAAATTAGGTTCTAATAAATCCCACCTATTGTATGTAGGTATGCCAAAAGCAAATTTTTTTTTCATAATGTAGACTTTTAAAAAGTGGGGGCAGGTTAACAACTCCTACCCCCTGAAACACGAACAAACAAACAAACTTTATATAAATTATTATAACGCTCCACAAATATACACAAATTACAACAAAATCAAAATTTATTTTTAGTCTATGCCCATAAAAAATGTAACATTTTCAAAACTACTACCTGATTCTGTTTCTGATTGTTGCTCTTGTGGCTCTTCTTTTGGCATATCCTGAATAGCCAATACTAACTTCTTCATTTCACCCATGCACATTTGATAACCTTTCTTATAATATCTAAATGCTCTACTCATAGTTGATGCAGGATAAGTTAATTTATTAATCATTAATTGCCTTTTAGCTAAATCAATGAAGCTAGATTCTCCATAATAAACCTTTTCAGTATCTACTGCAAACATTGAAACTGTAAAATCAAAAGCATCAATAGTTTCTTGTGGGTTGTTAAAAAACTTTTTTACTAAATCAAAAGTCCTTTTGTTGTGTACTATTTTCATGCCATTTTCACTTTCCCACTTAACGACAACTTCTTTGCTCTTAAAGTATTTAACAGCTTTATCGTACTCCGTTTCATTCGGGAAAAATAAATCATAATCTGTATTTATTTTAACTCCTGCGAAATAGTCTCTTAATGCTCCACCTGCTAACCAACATTTAATATTTTGTGATTTTAATTCACTTAAAATCATATTACTGTATCTTTCAATAGCATTATCAAATTGTATCATATTAGTATCTTCTTAAAGTGTAAATAGATACGTATTTTTCGACCCCTTTTTTAGTTAATACTTCTAATTGAATGAATCCTATTTGCCCTTTATCATTTGTATAATGTTTCAATGCAACAAAAGATTCCTTTTTGTTAAAATTAAAGCAGTTCCATGTTTTGATATGACAATATTTTGTCTTTTTAAGATTACTGGAATTAGTAAATCTAAAAACATCAGACCTAATAATTATTTTTTCATTATCAATAATTATAGGCATATCAATATCATAAATCGTTTTAATTGCAACAAATTGACCTGATTTGTTGCAATATTTTTTATTTTCAATCTTATAGCAGGAGTATATATCTTGACCTGAAACAAAATTTGCAAATAAAGTAAATGTTAAGATGGATAGTATTTTTTTCATATTATATACTTTCATTAAGGTTCATAAATTCAGCCAACCTTTTTAAAAGCGCAATCTTAGTTTCAGCTTCAATCGCTAATCTACTTGCACTTAACATCGAAGCAAGCTTTTCTTTCATCTCAAAAAAACTTTGAGGTGGTTCTTCAATATCTTTTGTTTGCAATTGAAGGATAATTTGTTCACCCTCTAAAATGTCCATTTCCTTGTTAATGAAGTCTAAGATTTTTTCAGTTTGCATGTTTTGTTTTTGTTTACGCTAATATAAAAAGTTATTTTCAAAAATAACAAATTTATTTTTTCAAAAAGCTTCTAATTAACGCTTCTTTAACTTTTATACCTTCTAAACCCATAATAAACTTATTATTTTGCTCTCTGCAATCTACGAAATCAGAATAAAATACTGTATTTATCGTAATATCTGTTTCGTTTTCAGCTTGATAATATACTACTTTACTTTCTATTGCTGCTTTATATGTAACCTGAAAAATTTTCATAATATCTAAATAAAAATACCTATAATCCTTAACTTTACCGAAATTATGAATTTAAAAACAAAAAAGTTAAGCAAAGATTTAGAACCTTATGTTATAGGGTTAGGAGTTATAGTAACTTTATTAGTAATATATAAATTTTATAAAAAATGAATAAAAAAACATCAATAGGTTTAGTACTGGTATTAGGTGGTATTGGAATATATCATTTAACCAAAAAACCTACTGTTAAAAATTTTGTTATAAATACTAATATAACAAAAGAAAATACAACTGAAATAACAAAGGAAATTCAAGAAGTTGCTACAAAACCAAAGGTTCAATCTATTTATCCTAATTTTGGCAAACCATTGATAATTGAGCAATCAAATTTTGCCAATTATGTAGACACTAAGCATAATGAGTTTTTTCAGCCACAAATAGGAACATTTAAACCTTAAAAGATGAATAAAACAGTAAAAAACGTATTAATACTTTTAGCAGGTGCAGCAGTATTGTATGTAGTAATGCGAATGAAATCAAAAGAAGAACCTGTAAAAAAAGAAAAAAAAGAAAGCAAAGAACAAGTTGAAGAGCAGCCTAATGAGCAGCTTAAAGAGCCAATTGTTTGCCCTGAAGGGCATTTAATTTGTCAGTCAAACCATAATAAATGTTTTGACCCTACTATTAAATACATTCAAGACCCTTGTAAATAATATGTTGTTAGTTGAAAGACTTAATGAGGGTGATGTAATTTATACTAATTGTTCGGGCTATCATTTATGCTATCATTTAGGTATAGTTTTTTTTGATGGCAAAAAAAAGCTTGTATATCATAACGACCCGAACAATTCAAATAGGTACGGTGGTAATGTTTGCGCTGAAACTTTTGATAAATTTATTTACAATAGGAATGTTACAAAAATAGTAAGAACAAACGTTAAAAACAGCGATATAATAAGAGTAGCAAGAAATTGCAGGAGTGAAGTTTATAACACATTATCTTTTAATTGCGAAGATTTTGTTTTAGAAATCGTAGATGGAGAAAGGAGGTCTAATATCAGGGATGCTTATAGGATAGCAGCTTTAGGATTAACAACATTAATACTTTTATAAGATGACTAAACACGAAAAAATATTTTTAGGTGCTATTATATCAATAGCATTGATTAATTTTTACATGCAATACACAACGCAACAAAAAATGCAGGAAGTTAAAAATGAACTTAAAAATCAACAATAATGATTAATTACGACCAAGAAATATATAATGGTGCAATCAAAGGTGGTGCTACAAATGAATTAGCAAAACTAATTACAGCACAAGCAAGACATGAAACTGGTAATTATAGTAACAATCAAACATTATCAAACAATAATGTTTTTGGTTTCAAGTATTCAGCTAATAGCAGTTATGCAGAAAAAGGAAATATATCTCCCGAAGGTAATGCTTATGCAAAATATTCATCAATTCAAAATGCTATTTTAGATTATGTGGATAGATGGATGGGTAAGGATTCTATTGATGGTGGTACAAGATTAGAAGAGTTTAATGCCGTAACTGATGCTGAAACATTTGCAAGAAAATTGAAAAGTTATGGTTATTATAATACACCTACTGGTAAAACAGACGAACAAGTAATTCAAAATTATATCAATGGTCTCAAAACAGCTTTATTACGTATTAAAGTAATCGAATTTTTCAGAACAAATTATGCAGTTATTGGATTAGTAATAATTGGAATTACTGTTTACATTTATCAATTAAAAAAGAAAAAAATATTTTAAATGGAAAAGCAAACAAAAAAAATACTCATAGCAGTAGCAGCAGTATTAGGTATATATTTGATTTTTAAGCCAAAAGAAAAAAAACTACAAACTGGAAAAAGTGTTAATCCCGAAGAAGAAAAAAAAGAATTTAATGAAATACTAATGCAAAAGTATGCTCAAAAGCAAGATGAATTAAACAACGAAGATGTATATGTATTATCCGAACCTGCAATTAATGATGTTATAGTTACAAATTCAGGTAATACATATACTTACAAATACAAGGTAATTTCAAAAGGTTTTAACATAGGTATTAAAAAAGCGTGGCTTAATCCTGATGGAAGTATTTTTCAAGACTGATTTTTATGATACTTTATACCTCTTATTAGAGAATCTAAGTAGTAAGATAAACATGCAGTAAAGGAAATAACTACATACTTATTTTGGTATATAAACAACCAAAATAAAAACCATATTGATGCAAATAAATCAACCAATATTTTCTTATCTTTTATTAACCTTTTGAATAAAGATTCTTGTATAAAATCTTCAAAAACAGGAGTTTGCTTAATTGTACCCTCAATTGGATTTACTTCAACTATTACTCCTTTTTGTCTTCTTTTTAATTTCATAATATATGTTTGTTTATTTTACCGCAATAGGAACATTTACTTTCCTTAATCTTATCATTTTTTAAAAAGTTAATTGTGTACCGTTTATTACATCCGATACACAATACAAACTTATCTAATATATTTTTTATCATCCTAAAAGAAAATTATCATTTTAGGACTATTGATAACTTCTTCTCTCCTTTTTTCGGCTGAATCGCTATCTAAGAAAGTTATTTTTGAAAATAAATCATTTAGTTTGGTTTTACAACTAATACTATCTCCTTCACTATCAGTACCTACAATTAGTGCGTTACCAACAATAGGGCTTTCCCAATCATCCATTATAAAAGCACCCTGTACATTTTCTTGTAATAATGCTTCATCATCGGCAAATAAAGCATCACCATTATCAAATGTAATTGGAACACAAAATAAATTGCATCCATTACCAATAGCTGAATATATATCAGCAAGGTTGTTTTCAATTTCGATTTCTGTAACTGTTTTAGCAACCACATCAATTTTTAAGATTTTCATTTGTTTCGTTTTTGTTTCCACTAAATTATAATTATTTTTGAAAACAACAAAAATATATTTATTTGAAGTGTTAAAGTATTGTAAAATTAAGATTTAGTATATTTGTAACATGTTAAGTAATTTAGATATAAGCTTAAAAATAAGGAATAATCGGAACTATCCAATTAACATGAATATAATGGGTAGCCCTATAAATCCGCTTGATACATCCAACGCTAAAACAGAATATCGTTGGGATATTAGTTCTTTTACCCCTACTGCATCAGATACAATAAGTATTCAATATAAATATAAAACTGATTTAAACTATACAACTTTTAGTTACATAGTACCGAATCCAAGCCCTCAATCTTTAATAGATGCCTTAAATACTTTGGGTATAGGATATTTTTCAACTTATACTGAATTAGGGCAAAATTATATTAGCACTAACAATGATAATTATGATTTTGGAAATCTAAGTATTACAAGTAACGTAGTACCTCCTGCATTAATATTAACTTTTCCAACAATAGGATATGCAAATAGTTTAGTAGGTGATGCAACAAATGTTAATGATTGGAATACCTTTTTTGATTTACCTACATTGGGTAATTCATTTACTTCTTTAGCAGTTAATGGTGCTGAAATATCTTTGATAGGTGGTAGTGGAATAACATTAAAATCATCTTTATTTTCTTCAACGAATATTTTAAGTGTTGATGACCAAGCTAGTTGCGTTGTATTAGGAAATGATGATGCTTTTAACTCTTGCGCTCAATTAACTTACGTTAATTTACCTATTATGACTTCAACTAACGATAATACTGTTGGTTATTGCTTTGCAGGATGTATATTACTTAATACTATAATTCTACCTTCACTAACTTCAGTAGGTTCGGGTGGATATACATTTTCAGGTTGTACTTCAATTACTTCATTTAGTTTTCCTTTATTGACATCTGTAACAAATGACTGTTTCAATGGATGCACCTCTGTTACTTCATTTAATTTACCACTAATTACAAGTGTTGGTAATTTAGCTTTTGAAAATTGTAATTCTGTTACTTCATTTAGTTTTCCTTTATTAACAACAATAGGTAATAGTTCTTTTGTAGATTTAATTTCTGTTAATTCATTTAATTTTCCCTTATTAAATACCGTAGGTAATTTTACATTTCAGAATTGTACAAGTATTACTAACTTTAATTTTCCATTATTAGCAACCGCAGGTAATAATTCTTTTACTTTATGTACTGGTGTAACAACATTTAATTTTCCATCGTTGAATACTATTGGTAATAATTGTTTTTTTAATTGTAACATAGCAACTACATTCAATCTTCAGTCGGCTACAATAATAGGAATAGGATGTTTTAGTAATTGTTTTTCAGCAACTTATTTTGATTTATCAGCATGTACTAATTTAGGTGGTTCTGTTTTGGATAATTCTGTTTTTTTTGGTATAATAGGGAACACTATAACATTGACAGTACCTACTGCCTTAACTACTTGTAATGGTGGATTACCTGATGGGGATATTCAATATTTACAGGCAAATGATACTTTGACCATAATTACAGTTTAAAAAATAACAAAAAATATAGATATTAATGAAAAATTAATTTATTTTTGAATACACAACAAACAAACAACATGGTACTAAATTCAACAGGAGAAGAATTTTTCCCTTACATATTTGATGTAAGTGGTTCTTCGTTTTCTGTTTACAGCCCCGATATGCCAATTGATTTAGGTACTGGTTATGTTGATTGGGCATCCTTTGATTGGGCTAATATTGATTTTAATAATGTAATTACTGGTTTCGATTATTATCAAGCCGAACAAGATAGGTTAGCTGCCGAAGCTGCTGCTGCTTATCAAGCTGAACAAGATAGATTAGCCTATGAAGCTGCTTTAGCTGCCGAAGCTGAAAGAAAAAGACTTGCTTATGAAGCTGAATTAGCTGCCGAAGCTGAAAGGCAACGATTAGCATACGAAGCTGCATTAGAAGCTGAAAGGCAACGATTAGCATACGAAGCTGCATTAGCTGCCGAAATTGAAAGGCAAAGATTAGCTGCAATTGCTGCTGCTGCCGAAGCCGAAAGGAAACGTCTTGCTGAAATAGCTGCTGCCGAAGCTGAAAGACAAAGGTTAGCTGCCGAAGCTGCTGCTGCTGCTGCTGCCGAAGCCGAACTACAACGTCAAGCTGCTATTGCTGCTGCTAATGCTGCTACTGCGGAAGCTGAAAGAATTAGACAAATACAGTTAGCCGAAGCTGCTGCTGCCGAAGCGCAACGTCTATTGTTTGAAGAAATGCTTGCTGAAGCTAAAAGACAAGAACAAGCTGCATGGGAAGCACATTTAGAATCTGAACGTAAAAGGTTAGCTGCCGAAGCCGCTGCCGCTGCCGAAGCTGAAAGACAAAGGCAAGCTGCTGCTGCCGAAGCTTTAGCTGCTGAATATGAACGTCAAAGACTTATTGCCGAAGCTGCTGCTGCTGCCGAAGCTGAACGCCAAAGACAAGTTTCTATTGCTGCTGCTGCTGCTGAATCGGAACGACAAAGAATAGCTGCAATTGCTGCTGCTGCTGCTGCCGAATCGGAACTTCAACGACTTATTGCCGAAGCTGCTAACGCTGCTGAAGCTGAAAGGCAAAAAAAAGATGCAATTGCTGCTGCCGCTGCTGCTACTTCTTTAGCTATTGAAATAGAAAAAATAAAACAAGCTGAAATTGATGCTGCTATTGCAGAAGCCGAAAGAAAAATATTATTTGACAAATTGATTGCCGCTGCCGAAGCTGAAATAATTAAGCAAGAACAAATATTTGATATTGCGGAAAATGAAATAATTAAGCAGCAACAGTTATCAGTTGATTCAGATAATTTGCATACTGAAAAACAGATAGAAATTTCAAATTTAATAGTAGAAGCAGAAAATACGATACAGTCTTCAAATGATGATGCTAATTTAGCAGAAAGCCAAAAGCAAGATATTATAAACGATGTTATTACAAAAAATGAAGATGATGGAACGAATGAAACTTTAACAAAAAATAATATTGCAGATGCAGTTATTCAAGTATTATCAAATGAAAATGTTTTAAACAATGTACCAATAATTGAAACACTTACGCCCACAAAACCAACAGTTAATAAATCAGTCATAATAAAAAAAGATAATACTTTATGGATTGGTTTAGGTATTGTAATTTTAGGGTATTTAGTTTATAGAGCAAACAAAAAATAACTATGAAAAAAAATTATTTAGGCGATGAAACTATGATGAATAGTTTTATTTATGGAGGTGGAGGTGCTTATATGCCTTCATACATGGTATATGATACAGGAATGAATAGTAATCCTTTAGGGTCAGTATCTACATACAATGAAGGTTCTACTTATCAGAATCCAAATGATATGTATGCGCAAGTAGGCATTAATATAGACCCTGATTTAGCTTATGCTGCTGCTGCTGCCGAAGCCGAAAGAATTAGACAAACACAATTAGCCGAAGCTGCTGCTGCTGCTGCTGCTGCTGCTGCCACCGAAGCTGAAAGAAGAAGATTAGCAGAAATTGCTGCTGCTGCTGCTGCCGAAGCCGCTAGATTAGCGGAACAAGTTCAACTTGAAGCGCAAAGGAATCAAGCTATTGCTCAATTAGCTGCTGAAAGATTAGCACAACAACAAAAAGATGCAGAACAAGCGGCATTAATAGCTGCTCAAAATGCGGCTGCTGCTGAAGCTGAAAGAAAAAAGCAAGAAGAAGCTAGAAACGCTATGTTGAGAGAAGCCGAAGCACAAAGAATAGCTGCCGAAAAATCTGCTGCTGATGCTGCTGCTTTGCAACAAAAAATAGAAGAAGAAAATTATGCTGCTATTGAAGCAGCTAGATTAGCTAAAATAGAAGCTGCAAAAAATAAATACACACAACCAATTGTTCCATCTTTTCCTGATGAACAACCTATTGTTTCAGCACAGCCTATTGTTGCATCTCCTAATTTTCCAGTAGGTCAACCATCTTCATTAACAGACAATTCAATTTTGGTAAAACAAGATACAAAAACTAAAACATTAAATAAAAAAACTATATTTATTGGTTTAGGTATTTTAGTTTTAGGAGTTGTTGGATATAAGCTATTAAAAAAATAATGAGCAAAGGACAATTAATACAAGTTACAGGTTTACCTAGAAGCGGAACGGCTTTTATGTCTACCTTTTTGTCTTTACATCCTGAATGTATTTCATTCCATGAATTAATTTCTAAAACAGATAATTATCGTGATGAAATAAACAGTTCTTTAAATAAATACAAATTTGTGGTTGATTCATCAACATACGGTTATTTACCACAATGCAGCTATAAAAATAGCAGAAAAGTATATATTGAAAGAGATATATCAGAATCATTAAAGAGTTGCGAAATAGCCCTTAAAACAATTATAGATAAACATATTTATAAAAGTTTCAAGAAAAATATTGAAGATTGGAAAACTAAAAATGAAGTACTAACAGTAAATTATAAATATCTATTTGATAGTAACGTGTTAAAAACAATTTGGGAATATTGCTTTCAAAGTGATGAATATTTTTCAGAAGAAAAAGCAAATAATTTCATTGATATGAATATTCAAATGAATAAGCCCGAAATGATTTTGAAAGAACAAATACAAAACAGAATAAACAAACAATTAAATTTATATTTATGCCAGTAATAGTAGGTGCAGCAATTTCAGCAGGAGCGCAAGCAACTAGCAGTATGATAAACAATACTGTAAATAATTTATTTGATGAAAAAGTAAGGAGAGGTGAAGTAAACTTGCTAAATGCTAAAGCGGAAAGAGAAAAAATGCTTTCTCGTTTAGCATCGCTTGATAGTCAACAAAAATATGAATTGGCAAAAGCTTTACAAAATTCTCAAAATATTAATGAGCAATTTAAAATATTACAAGATACTTCTTCAAAAATAGCTGTTCAAGGCGTTGAAAATATTGGTGATATATATGAAGCTGCTGTTAATGCTCAATCAAAAAATACAATGACAACAGCTATTATAATAGGTGTATCATTAATAGCATTATTGGGTACTTTATTTTTTATAACTAAAATGGAAAAATAACAATGGCAACAACAAACACAACATCAAGTACTTCAAAAGTAAATTCATTCTTTTATCAAAAAGATGATTCAGCATTAAGACAACAATTAATAGATATTTCTAATACTTTTTTTTGCACTAATGGTCAACAAAATACATGGATAGCATTTTTTCAAAATTCAATGAACATTTCAGGAATATTAGAAGCAAAGGAGAAGTATGGAATACCACCAAGAAACAGAGATTCTGAAAGACCATGTTGGCTATGTGATTGGGTTGATTATTGTGATTGGGGTGATATGTATAGATTTTATTTTTATGCTCAATTAGCTATGGACTATCCTAAAATAGACCCAAATGATAAAAATAATTGTTATCTTATTGATGGATTTTTAGAAGGATTAGAAAATGAAAAGACTTTAGCACAAAATAGATTTGTAAGTTCAAATGATAATGATAAACTTAGTCGTGAGATAGAAGCAATAGGAGAAAAAATGTCTTATTACAAAAGCTTACAATCTAAAATGAATTGTAGTTTATTTAAGCAGCAAGAATTAGATAGAAGAGCCTTATTAAACGAACAAACATCTTCTCAATTAGCAGCAAATGTAAATAAACAAGCACTTAAAGAAGCTTTAAATCAGCCACAAGCAGGTGGAGGTACTAAAATAGGACTTTATGTAGGTATAGCAACTGCAATACTTATAGCAGGTTTGGTAACTTACAAAGTTTTATCAAAATAAAACTAACTTAAAAAAAATGGAAAACAAACAACTTTTAAGATTAGTATTAGTATCAGCCGCAGGTATTGGTGCTATCTTATATTTTGGTAATATAGGAAAAAAAAAGTTAGATATAAAAAAATCATCTTCTGAAAATGATATTTCAGAAGTGTATGATGCAACGTATGATTCAAAAAAAGTTATAGGTTCAAAAATAAATTCAGTTGAAAAACATACATTGAACAAATATGAACAAGATGATGATTCAATAAAATCTAACATAATAAGTTTACCTGATTCTTATTGTAGTTATGATGCTCTAAAAACAATTTTAGAAAATCAAGGTTACGAATTAATCAAAAAAAACAATTTCAAATTTTCAACAGAAAAATTAGAAATACAAGATAATAGTCAAATACAAGCTGCTGTTATATCTCTTAATAATAATTCTTCAATAATAAATGGAGTAGAATTTCCTATTGGATTATTATACAAAGAAACATCATGGTGGCAGTACTAATTTTTTTTTCTCGCACATGGTTTTGGATATTGGAAAAACCCCTTTCTTTCTAGTTAGGGGTTATTTTTTTACTATATTTGCAATACTTATAATAATGTAGACAATAAACATCAATCGAGGGGGGTTTCTACTCCCCTTTCTTTTTTCATTTTTAGTTTATAATTCCTTAGTTCTACTTTACATCTATTATCGCACCAATCATTAACCCAATGCCTTTTATTATTTGTATGCTTATGTGCTTTAACATGCCTAAAAGAAACGTATTCACCAGTATAATTAGGATGTGACTGACTTATTGATGCAATTTTAATTTGCCTAATAATCTTTGACATCTTAGTTTGTAATTCACTTTGCTTTCCTGATTTAGCATTTATGTTGTCTCTATTTACTACAATCTTTTCAGCTTTATAACCACTAGCTTTTAGTACATGAAGCGCATTAATAATAGCTTTCATTTCAGCATCTAATGAATTTTTGCACAACTCTTTAAATATGCCACTACCCTTTAAAAAAAGGTCATCTCCTTTTATCCAAAATGCGTAACTGCCAATCTTTTCATTTGGATAAAAACCTGCATCGGTGTTTATAGTTACAATTCCTTTTGGCAAAGTATTAGTCTTGTTTATCTGTTATTGTTATTTTTTCCCCATTATGTATTGCATCAATAATGGTTTCAACTACTTCTTTTTCATAATCTCCTAACATGGCTATTTTTTCATAAATAGCAGGTAGAGCCAGTACATCTCCATTTATTTCTTCTTTTAACCCATTAGTAACTTCAAAGGGTAAATGAGGGTTGGTTAATAAATCATTGAATATCCATCTTATTTTAGATACATATACCCCAAAAATCCTTTTACCTCTTGAATTTCTATTTTGTCGTATGAAGTCTAAAAACTGTTCTTCTGCATTCCTTAAATTTTGAATAGCAATAATAATGTTAGAGCCTTTCATGTTGTTTCGTTTTAATTATTAATTTATATCAATTCCATTTGAAGTTCCTTTTCAGTTAATGGAGTACATTCCCACTTAATAAGTAATTCATTTATACTTTGCAGCAACTCATTGTCTGAAAAATCTTTTACTTCTAAAGGAGCGGTATCTAATTCTTCGCATAATCTTTTATAAAGCTTTTCGTAAGACCTTCTGAAATTCTTATTCGGCATTTTTTATATTTTTTTCATTTGAAATTAAATCTTCTACTAATTGCTGATACATTACCATTCTCATAGCTGTCCTGATACTTTTAGTTTTCAATTCTTTAGTTGCGGCATTGATTATTTTATACTGCTCTAAATTCTTCTCAATATTTTGTGCCGTAAGTTCAATAGCAGTAAAGAACATATCCCAACCTTGTTCATCAATGGTATCAATGTTATCAACTACTATTTTACAAAAGTTGTCGTTATCTCCACTATTGGAGTATTTAATCATTTCGCATTTTTGTTCCCAATTCATATTTTTTATTTATAATTCTGATTGATTTTGTTGATTAAAAACTTTATTGATATAAATTATTAATACTTGTTTACCAGTAATTGTTACTCCTACCGACCAATTATCATTAATATCAAAATAAGAAACATAATTACAGTCTTTTGTTTTGAGTGCTAATAATTCAAATCCATCTCCTAATTTGTATGGATAATTAAATTCTCTTTTATCTACAAAAGGTTCACCATATTTATCAATTAATAATTTCCTATAATAAAAAAAATCATTTTCAATATCTTCCCAAGTATTTTTTTCATCAATAAAAACTGTAAGCGACTTAACTTTTTCTCCTTTAGGGTCAACAAATACTTTAACATTATCATACTTTAATTTGCCTAAGAATATGTTGTAGTTCTGTTCCTTTTTAGAGAATCTGAAACCTTTTTGTTTTAATTCAGATATAACCGATGAGTATGATTTACTTAAATTTATTCCATTAAATTCCTGTGAATATGATTTAGCATTAATCAATAAAAGTATTACTATTATTTTTTTCATTTTATACTATTTTAGTTTTTTTATTATTTTTATTCTTCAATATAAGCCCATTTGACAATAAATTTATCTACACAAGTATCATCATAAGAAGGTAAATACCATTCACCATTTTTATAATGGCATACTTCATATTTCGGGGAAGGTTTTAAAGAAGATAATATTATTACCCAACTATTTTCTTTAGGGGTCACTTTTTCTTCTTTAAAGTTAATCCATTTCATATCTTAATATTTTAAAATGTATCTTCAATATGAGTAAGATAGTAATCTTCATCATATATAGGGCTTATTTCTAGCTTAATATTTTCAGAATAAACAACTAAGTTATCATTTACCTTTTTAGGGGCAAAAATCTGCTTATTTGATTGTTTAACCCATACTTTAACCACTTTTACTGCATAACCGTAAGGAATAACCTTACTTTCATAAACATAGCTATCAAAGCTAGTTGTTAGGGTATCTCCTATTTTTGGCTGCATGATGCAAAGGATAGCATTTGATTCGCCAACCTCATTGTTATATCTGCCAAACATAGCATCTGCAAACTCCTTTTTTTCATCAGGGGGGGCAGGTAGGGTAGGATATTCTTCTTTTTCTGTTAATACTACCTTATTGGCAGTATCAACAACAACAATTTTAGGTTGCTGCTTTAGTTTAAGATAAGTTGGCATTATTACAAAAAATGCAATAAAAACCGAAGCTGCTGTTAATACCAATGTTCCTACAATGTTGTTTAATAGTTTGTGTGTTTCGTTTTTCATGTTAGAATGATTCAATTGTTTCGTTAATAATATTGTCAAATTCTTGTATAGCTTCTTCTTCAGTATCGAAGTAAGAAGTTGAATTTTCGGGATATTCGTAATCCTGTAACATTTCAGATACCTTTCCGTACCAAGTACAACCGTACTTAGTACATACGTAGTAGTTTTTGTTTTCGTTTGTCATTTTGTTTCGTTTTATTTTGATACTGCTAAATTATGTTATTCTTTGAAACAACAATCAACCTAAAAGCACATTAACATTTATTTAACTATATAATAAAAATATATAATATAATGTATTTCGGTGATAAGTGATTTAGCGGCAAGGCTAATGGAAACTAATCTAAAAATCCAAATATCCAAATAGGACAAAACATTAACCAATACAAAAACCTTTCTGATAAACTTAAAGCTAAGTTATCTTTGCCTATTTTCTTACAGTCATTCCTCCAAATTAGATAGAATGGTATAAATAGCACAAATTGTAATAATATACATATTAGTATCTTATTCATTTTTATTTGTTTAATTGTTAATAATTCGATTAAAAAGGCTGCTTATAAAAAAGGTATTTCGGGGATAAGTGAGTTATTTGCCATTTTAAAGATACCTCTCGTAATCAAGACTTTTAAATAAATCGCCTATTTGTTCTATCGAAGTAACTGAAAGTGTGAAAAATTCAGAATCTCTCGAATCTCCAAAGAAAAAAGTATCTAAATCATTCACATAAGCATACACAAAAGACTTCTCGTAGTGTGGTATTCGTTTGTATATAATTTTTTCTTTTGTGTTTAATCCACTTCCAGTTACGTCTTGTAAAGTTCCAATTTGGAAACCTAACATTTTTAATTTTTCTATCATTTTATTTAAGATTTGTGAAGAAAAACGGCACATAACAGCACCTAACCAAAATTGGCGGTGTAGTGCTGAAATGAACTATTGTGCTTCAGTTTAACATTTGTTTTATATTCAAGTTTTGTGCTTCGTAATCGCCAACTTCGGTTAGCTGCAAAACGTTACCTGCAACCTTAAAAGAGCGTACCTGCATCATTCGTGCGTTGCTTTATAATGTCTATGTATTTACTTTCGATTTCAAAAGCAATACAATTTCGTTTTAGCTCTTTGCATCCAACAATTTCAGAACCACTACCAGCAAAAGGGATTAAAACATTGTCGTTTTCGTTGCTACTTGCTTTTATAATCCTTTGGCAAATATCCTGTGGTTTTTGTGTTGGGTGTCCGTATCTTACTTTGTCGGGAGTAAAATCCCAAACATCGGTAGTTCCTGTTGGTAAATTGAAAACAAATGATAAATCATTATACCATTGTTTTAATTCATCATAGGGCATTTTAAAATTTCCACTCGTTTGCAATGCTTCGTAATGGACTCTGCTTATCATCATCCAACTTGTATCACTAAAATACCTCAATCCTCCAGCATCAACTGTTAGGTTCATTATTCGCCTACAATCTTTCGTTTTTAAGCTACTGTTAGCCAATTCGTCTTTTAAATATTTTCGTATTGGTTTAAAAACTTCATTAACACTATCATTGTTTTGAAAAGAATAACTTTGGTTTATATAAAACAACAAATATTCACTTGCAGTCGGGAACATTCGTATTTTATCACTTGTTCTTCCAGCAATGCTTTTCAATCCTTTGTTTAGGGTTATGTTTTGCCTAAAATTCAAATGCTTATCAAATATCAATACTTTTTGTTTACTCAAAATATCAAAGTTCCCATAGCAATAAAAAGAGCCTGTATCTTTTAAAACTCTTACACATTCATTAAACCATAATTTGCACCAGTCCAAATATTCTTGTTCTGTTTTCCATTGCTTATCCCATTTCTCATTTATTGCTTTGTAATATGGTGGGTCTGCAATAATCAAATCTTGACTTTTATCTTCTATGCTTTTAAACCCTTCTAAAACATCAACATTTCGGACAGACAAAAAAGGCTGCGTACAACATCGGCTTGGCAAAATGGGGGCTTCTGTATTTCTATTGAGCATTTGTAATTTTATTAAACATTAGTAATTCTAATCGGCTTTTGTGGGTTAAATTCCCCCACTTCGCCAAGCCCGAAACCGTTACCTGCTATGCTGTGACAACAACTCCGACAATTCACGAAGCTGGTTAGCGTGTTTAGGTTTCAATATAAATTCATCCCATTGACCGTATCTACATTTATAACCAAATATGTATTTTAAACCAGCTTTCAATCTTCGCCAAAAGCCGTGTTTTACCAAGTGAATATGGCAGTAGGTTAAGTTATCTTCATTGTCGTGTTCAATAATAATTTGATGTTCACGGCTACTGCAATCGCAAATAAGCACAGCAGGTAACACGGTATTGGCAAAATTGCCGTTTTCGTTTTCTTTTGACATTTTATCTTAATTAGAACATTTGTAATTCTAATGAAGTTTTGTGTTCGGCAACTTCGCCAAGCCGAGAACCGTTATGGGCAAGTGTAAGCGAACCTACACCCACCCTGTAAAAATTTACCAATAAGACCTCATTCCTTTGTTGATTTCTTTGCCATAAAGATATAACATTACCTTTTCCAATGACATTAAAGGAAAGCCAGTACCTAATTCATCAACAATTTTAGATTGATTTCGATAGGCTTGTGCTTTTTTGTCTTTCACTTTACTCATTGATACTTCTACTTTTTTTTCTCCGTAAGTAATAATAGCAACATCTTTCTTTTTTTCAACAAATGTAGATTTGAACGCTTTGTTGTGTGGTTTGATTTCGTGCTTCATTTTTTTTATTGTATTAACCATCAGCCCATAAAATTATATAACTGCAAGTGGGGGCTGATTAACCACTTTTAAGTTACTTACAAATATAAATAATCTTTACTTCAAGTTGGCGGTAGTACCATTTTACCTTACCTAATTGTAAGCGAAAGCACGTTATCAAAAAAGCCTACTGCATTTCCCACAAAAAGCCATCATTGAATTTACCTTTCATCAAACTTAATTGTATGACCATATTACGAACCAATCCATCGTAACCTCCTTTTCTTTGTTGTGCTTTGTCTACATACATCATTTGTTCAAGAAATTCTAAATTTGGTGGCGTTACAATACCATTTGAGTAGCCACATTTAAAACATCTATAAACATCTTTTTTTTCAAACATTGCTAATGCTGTGCTTTGTGGATTAAGAACCAAAACAGAATCATCAACGCCAAATTCAATAACGGCACAAGTTTGCCCGATAAATTCTTTTGGGTTTTTAGCACCCTTACAAGTCGTTGCATTTTTATTGATATGCACGAATCCAACTATCTTATTCATTTTATTTTATTTAGACCATCTACTATTACTTTTTAGCATACGGAGTACGGCAGGAAATAAATGTTGTAAATCGTTTACTGTTAATCCGTTTTTTTCAGCAACTACTGCCATTTGATTTGCCAACATTGCTTCATCTTCGTTATCTTCTGTAAATAACCAATTTTGAACCATAGGATGTGTTGGGAATACTTCTTTAACACCTTTTCTCCACTTAAAATTTAATATATTCATATTTATTTTGATATTAGTATAAATCTTCTGAATTAAACCTTTTTGGAAGACTTACATCTCGTTTTTTCTTTTCCATAAATAAATTAATTGGTTAATTCTGAAATATCCGCTTCAATAAACTTTTTATCAATTTTGATTTTAAGTTTACCACCAAAGTTTAATGTTTCCCATTTAATAAACTTGCAAAGTTTTCCTTTCCA
>B570J29032_109959650_pt1 | contig 50453 bp, 50 predicted proteins | sample LakMenEpi16Nov12_FD_29032 | JGI IMG/M metagenome (IMG submission 29032) | reverse complement strand
TTACCGATTTTATTTTAATGGTAGAAAATACCAGTTACATGTTTGTAACCGGACCAAATGTTGTAAAAACAGTTACACATGAAGAGGTAAGCAGTGAGGAATTAGGAGGCGCATTAACACATGCAAGTAAAAGTGGCGTTACACATTTTGCTTGTGCCAATGAAATTGAAGCCATTCAACACATTAAAAGTTTATTAAGTTATATACCGCAAAATTGCGAGGAAGATGCCCCTTCTGTGCCATACGAACCGGGCATCGAATTACGTCCTGAATTAAATAATATTATTCCGGAAAATGCTAATCAGCCATATGATATTCGAGAGGTAATTGAAAAGGTAATTGATGAAAATTCGTTTTTAGAAGTTCATAAATTATTTGCAGAAAATATTGTAGTTGGTTTTGCACGATTAGCAGGAAAAAGTATAGGCATTGTTGCTAACCAGCCTGCGGTATTGGCAGGGGTGTTAGACATTCATTCCAGTACTAAAGCAGCTCGTTTTGTGCGTTTTTGCGATTCATTTAACATTCCATTGTTAGTGTTTGAAGATGTGCCGGGTTTTTTACCTGGCACAGATCAGGAATGGAATGCAATTATAACTAATGGTGCAAAATTATTGTATGCATTTAGCGAAGCTACTGTACCGAGAATTACCGTAATTACCAGAAAAGCATACGGAGGTGCTTATGACGTAATGAATAGCAAACATATTGGTGCAGACATGAACTATGCCTGGCCAACTGCTGAAATTGCTGTAATGGGTGCTAAAGGTGCCGCTGAAATTATATTTAAAAATGAAATTGCTGCGGCAAGTAATCCTGAACAAAAATGGAAGGAGAAGGAAGCAGAGTATCAGGAAATGTTTGCCAATCCATACCGAGCTGCTGAAAGAGGTTTTGTTGATGAAGTTATTAAGCCTGAGGAAACACGTTTAAAGCTGATTAAGGCTTTTAAAATGCTCGAAAACAAAGTAGATCAGCTGCCAAAAAAGAAACACGGGAACATTCCTTTGTAATAAATTTTGAAGAATTTTGTTGAAATACTTAAGTGGATTTTACCACTATTATTTTGCTCTGCTCTTCATTCCCAAACCTTGCTTAAAGGTAAGGTTGTTGATGCTAAAACAAAAGAATCTTTACCTTTTGCGATTATTCAGTTATCAGGCACTACTAACGGAACCTCTGCTGATATTGACGGTAATTTTAGTCTTGAAGTTAACGAACTTCAAAAATCGATAACGGTAAGTTTGGTTGGTTATGAAAAGGAAACACTTTTAATTAGTGATGTAAAAAATGTAAGTTCAATTGTTATCAAATTGAACCCTAAAAACATCAACTTAATGGAGGTAGAAGTTAAAGCTTCAGAAAATCCGGCCAATAAACTAATTAACGAGGTTATAAAACGTAAGCCTTTATTTGATATTTCTAATCTCAAAAATTACATTTGCGAAACATATTCTAAAACTTATTTTACTACCTGCAATAAAGAGGGTGATGAAATAACAAGTCCAAAAGATACCTTTTTAAACAAACAGTATTTATTTTTGATGGAGGATGTAACTGAGAAAAAATATCAGTATAAAAACAATACACAAGAAAAAGTCATCGCTTCTCGCACCTCCGGTTTAAAAAAGCATTCGTTCGGAAATTTCGCATCTCAATTACAATCCTTTACGTTTTATGACGATAAGATTAAGGTTTTGGATATTCAATACATTAATCCATTGACCGGAGGAACTCATCAACGCTATTGGTTTACAATAAAAGACACACTCATTCAGCATGCAGATACCACAATTATAATTCGATTTGCACCCAAAAAAACATTAAAGGTAAATGGTTTAGAAGGTTTACTTTATATTAACAAAGCAGAATTTGTTTTAACTAACGTGATTGCAAAACCGTTTAATGCAGGAGAAACAGATAGTGAAATAAAAATTCAACAACTTTAAAATAAGGTTGATAGTATTCATTGGTTTCCAAGTCAGTTGAATACTGAATTAATATTTAAAAACGTGAAACTTGGCGATGGTGATAAATTCCTAAAAGCTCATAGTAAACAATACGTTAAAAAGGTAAATATTGACAGTGTGTTTAAACTCAAACAAAAATGGATCAGTTCTTACAATGCCAAAGATGAATTGAATAAATCTGATGAGTTTTGGGCTGCTTCCAGGATAGATAGTATTTCAGAAAAAGAAAAGAACACCTACCGTGTAATTGACAGTATTGGTAAAGAAGCAAAGTTAGACTCAAAAATTAAATGGCTAAATATTTTAACCAAAGGCAAAATCAATTTAGGTTATTTTGATTATGAATTAAAATATATTTTCAATATTAACCAGTATGAAGGCGTACGCTTAGGAAGCGGTTTTAGTACGTCAGATAAATTATGCCGATTTTTTAATATAGGTGCATACGGTGCCTATGGTTTTAAAGACAAGCAATTCAAATATGGTACTTTCGCAAATATTTACTTTAACAATTTTAAGAATTACTACATTAAAGCTGAGTTGCACAGAGATGTAAGAGAAACAGCCGGCTTTGAGGTGTTGAATGATAAAAATGGTTTGATTAACATTTCTACCAATCGTGATTTTTTGATTAAAGAAATGGACAGGTTTGGGATGGCTCGCTTATCATTTAACATGGAAAGAGGTTTTATGAATTTGAATGCCTTTGCCTCAACCCAACAGATAAACAGTAGGTTTGGTTATGCAGACTATTTAAATTACACGCTTCAAAATACTATAAATACATTTAATCTTAATGAGGTTGGCCTACAGTTAAAATTTTGGCCAAAGCAAAAATTTGTTCAAAGCTTTAATTCATTTATTCCAATTGGCAGTAAGTGGCCCCAGATTTATCTGAGCTACATAAGAGGGTTAAATACTGAAATAGCAGGCTATAAAAGCAGTTTCGAGTATGATAAAATTAATTTAAAAGTTTTTCACCGCATTAACTTTAAAGTAAAGGGTAGTTTAACCTATCAGGTAATGGCCGGCATGGTAAACGGTAATGTGCCATACAGCATACAGTATAATAATTTTGGAAGTAATACAGACACCTATTATTTAAGTGTTGCTCAATCTTTTGAAACCATGTATCTGAATGAATTTGTCAGTAATAGGTTTGCTGCTTTGTTCTTAAATTTTAATACCGGACCTTTATTTAGAAAAAACGATTTTTTAAATCCCAATTTAGATTTAGTGCATAACGTAGGAGTGGGGCAGGCATCCAATACGGATAATATTACCAATTTAGCAATTCAAAGCATTGAAAAAGGATACAGTGAAGCAGGGATTCGACTAAATAGCTTGTATACAATGGGACAAGCCGCCTTTGGTGTAGGTGTATTTTATCGCTATGGTAATTATCAATTTGAAAACCAAGCTCGCAATTTTGCTTACAAACTAAGCGTTAATTTTAAATTATAAATATTGCCATTTTATTGAAATCTGGTTTAACTTAGTATTGATGTGAATAGTTCTTTTAACTGCAATTAGTCTTTAAAAGTCAAAATCTTTTGACGAACTATCTGGCTTATTGCTGGTAATTCATGCCCTGAGGACAGAAGAGGCCACGATTTAGTAATTGTTAGCCTTTTTGTCGTAATTGTAAGCTTGAAAAGCCTACAAACACTTACATCGCAGCCAGTTGAATGTTTTCATCTGTCTGTTTGGGGATTAATGAATTTTTTGTTGAACTATTTAGGATTCTGATTTAATTTTTTACATTAATTAATTCTTTTATGGCTTTGTAAACCAGCTGGAAAACCTTTTCAAAATCATTCTCTGTTCCGTAATAAGGATCAGGTACATCAAGGCGTCCAAAGTCACCAATGCTTAAGAGTAGTTTTAGCTTTTCTTTATGAGAATTTGTTTCTGCCAACTTCAAAGCGTTTTTTAGGTTGTTTTCATCCATCACATATATTTCATCAAAGGCATCAAAATCACCTTTTTTAAATTGTCTTGCACGTAATGAACTTAAGTCAATACCGTGCTTTAATGCATTGGAAGTGGTTCTATGATCCGGAGCCTCATTTACATGGTAATTAGCCGTTCCGGCTGAGTCTATCACAATATTCTTTATCCCTTGTTCTTTTACTAAATGCAAAGCTATGCCTTCTGCTAGTGGTGATCGGCAGATGTTTCCTAAACACACAAATAAAATTTTTCGCATGCCTAAAATTAAACCTTTTTTGTTTTTTAAATGATGTGTATTTCAAGTTTTAATGATAATATTGCATGTCAGATGATTGAGCTTAAAAACATCCGAAAATCATATCAATTAGGTAAATCTGAATTTCCGGTTTTAAAGGGAATTGATTTAACAATTCATTCGGGTGAGTTTGTATCCATTATGGGTTCGTCCGGTTCAGGTAAATCTACCTTGCTTAATATTTTAGGAATACTGGATGGGTATGATGAAGGTACTTATCATTTAAATGGTTTACTGATTGATAAACACTTGTCTCAAAAAAAAGCAGCTCAACTTAGAAATAAATTTTTAGGATTTTGTTTTCAATCATTTAATTTGCTCTCTTTTAAATCAGCATTAGATAATGTAGCGCTACCGTTGTATTATCAAAAAGTATCCCGTAAAGAACGAACCTCCAAAGCGATGGAATATTTGGAGAAGGTTGGCTTGTTGGAATGGGCCAATCATTTGCCAAGTGAGTTAAGCGGTGGGCAAAAGCAACGCGTTGCCATTGCCCGTGCATTAGTAGCTAAACCAAAAGTAATTTTTGCCGATGAGCCAACCGGCGCCTTGGATAGCGCCACAAGTTACGAAATTATGAATTTGTTTAAAGAAGCAAACCAACAAGGCATCACCATTGTAATTGTAACGCATGAAGAAGACATCAGTAAATTAACCGACCGGGTGATCCGATTGAAGGATGGTTTAATTGTTTAGTGACAGACTCATTAATAAATCTCTTTGATTGTCGTTGCCTAATTTAAAACAATGTTCGCCAAAAGTTATAAAGCCTAACTTTTTATAAAATGTTATGGCTTTTAAATTATTTTCCCACACGCCTAACCAAAGTGTTTTTAAACCACGTTGCATCACTGTTTCTATTGCAAACTGCATTAATTGATAACCTATTTGCTCGCCATGAAACTCTTGTAGCACATACAATCGCTCCAGCTCAACCTTTTCAGGGTCTTGGTTTTCGGTTTGGGCATTTTTAAAATTAAGTTTAAGGTAACCAATCACCTTGCCCTCGTAAATAGCTAAATAAAACTCCGAATCTTTAGTTGATAACTCAAACAACAATTTATCCGCATTTAAATTGTTATGTAGATACAATTCCAGATCTTCGGGATTATTAGATGAGCCAAAGGTTTCGCAAAACGTTAATGCGCTGATAGATTGTAATTGATGGAGACTTTCAAGTCCAATTTTTTTGATATCAATCGTTTTCATCGAAGGCTAATTTAGCGGTTATTTTAAGTATTTAAACTTATATTCTTCAATTCGTTTTGTTTAATACATGTTTTATAATTACTTGCTGCGCTGTTTTTTATGGTAAGAATTTGCACTAACTTATCTGCCTTTTAAAGTGGGTAGGGGGAGGAAAATTTTGCTTGCTATTTACCTCCCCTGTCTGTTGCAAAGCATTAGCCAACTCATAACCCAAGGCTCGGAAATGGAGGGAAGCTAGGGAAAAACATCTAACCACTCAACCACAGCAAAGTTAACAAAGTAGAGCCCCTCCGGATTATGGAATTTATAATTTCTACTCACCTTATAAAACACTAATTAATCGCTTAGTTAAACTTTAGTGTACCTCGCGAAAGTATTCGTGCTGTAGCAGGGGGGACCAGTTTTCCGCACCGAGCGATGACGGAGTAAGCCCGCATGGGTTTATTTGCTGTTATAATTTGGGCGGTGCTCAATTGTTAAGTCCTACTTTATGAGTGTCTGCCGAACTTTGCGCCCCATTTTAATGTCGAAGCAAAAAGGACACCAAGAGTTCATATGGAAAACATTTGCGCCACGTGCTTTCCATTTGTGTCCGTTTTTACATTGCCATAACATGAGTGTATTATTATTAATGTATATATCAGTTAAAAGTCGTCCACCTTTTTTGATTGCAATTTTTTTATATTTCTCTATGCTGTCATTTTGCTTTGCGCCATTTGTTACATAACCACATGTCGGACACCAACAGTTGTTGGTAATATTGTTTGGTGCGGATTGCCAAACGTGACCTTTGTCGCATTGCCATTTTAATTTTGTTTTCGAGTTTATATATTTTTTTGATAAACATTTACCACCTCTTTTTTTTGCAAGAGCTTGCATGTCTGAAATGTCTTTATACATACCACGACAATGCGGGCACCACGTTTTAGCATTTACAACCATAACACCTGCCGCAGACCACTGATGTCCTTTACCGCATTGCCATAAAAGTTTTTGATGTCCGCTGGAATAATTGGTGGATAAAAATTTACCGCCTTTACTATGCGCATATTTTTTATAAACTTCTATCGGTGTTTTTCTTTTTTCGATTCTCCTTTTAATACCGCATTTAGGACACCACTGACCTGCTTTAAAGTCGTGAGGTCGCATTAACCAAATATGTCCCTCGCCACATTTGAATTGAACTTTTGTCGAGTTATTAATGTATTCTTTTGATAAACATTTACCGCCTCGTTCTTTGGCGATGTTTTTAAGGATCTTCAATTTTTCTTCTTTGTCTTTTTGCGGCTTATTACAAGCAGGGCACCAACCGCCCTGTCTGATGATCTGAAAGTCTGCGTCCCATGTATGGCCTTTTTCACAGCGCCACTTTAAAGGTGTCGAAAGGTTGACATACTCTTTGCTTAAACACTTTCCACCAGAACGAGAAGCGTATTCTTGGAGGTCGTCTAAAGTATATCGTTGTCGTGACATAAGTTTTGTTGTCTACTGAAATTTTGTCTGAGGAGGAGCCTGTCCACCGCCTTACTTATAAATGCCTATACTAGCCACAAAACCAATTGTAATTATTTACAAACGATTACAAACGTTTACTACGGCTTTAGCTTTTAATCAAATTTAAGTTTTTAAACTCAAATTACCTCAACATATTTTTTAAAATTATTTAAAATGGCTTGCCAACCTTCTCTCTGTAATTCAACCGGATTTTCAGTTTCAGGTTCAAATACCACAACCACTTTGGTTGCTCCTTCAATTGTCTCAAAGTTAACTTTTACTTTTCTCTTGTCAAGCAACTTATAGGCCATGCTGTTTGGCGCATTTATGTCATCGTATATAAATTCAAAGTCAAAACCAAAACTTCCGTCTTTGGCTTCCATGCGCGCAGTGTATTTGCCGCCAACTCTTAAATCATTACTGGCACTGGGGCAATGCCAGGTATCCGCTGCAAAATTCCATTTGGTGATGTGTTCCGGCGCTGTATAACAGTTCCATGTTTTGTTAATATCTGAATTAACCAATGTTTCAATCGTAATTAACTGTGTATTCATTTGCTTATTTTTTAGTTGATTCTTTCTAATTTTCCTTTACGTTTAACAATGTTTTTATAATCCCATTGAATTTTGATGGATTTATCCAACCAACGTTTTAAATCCTTTTCGTTGATATCTGTTATTGTGTTGTAAAAAATGGAGGCATCTTTAAATTTTGAACCACGTACATTTAACTGAACTTCTTCAAAATCTGCACCACTCCAAAACATCAGCCGAATGCCTTTTTTTTGTTTGCTGTAACCAACAATGGGGTTGTCGTTAATAAACCATACCGGATGAGCATGCCAAATTTTAGAAGTTGAGTGGGGGAGATACTCACAAATAATTTTTGAAAGCCAATCACATATTAATTGATCTGGTTCAGTTAAATTTTGATTGTATTGAGGGATGCCGGACATATGATTATAATGACACTAATTTAGCAAAAATTAATTGCTAATGAGTTTGTGTCGTTAAATTATACCGGTTTAAAATTATTCAGACTTAAACTTGATGACCGTGCAATGATCAACCCCTTTTTTATTTAAATGCAAAATTAAACCATCTGCTTTTTGATACTGTTTTTTTGACCGTTTAATTAAATTATCGCGGATGGTTTGGTATTGTGTTCCGCTTACAAAACCCAATTCAATGGTACCAATACTGTCATAAGGCATAATTGGTTTACTGTCACAAAATATGTAAAGTCCATCCACTAAGGCAGCATCAGCATTTGAATGATTGGTTTGTTGTTTAGTTAATTTAAAGGAATATAAAAAAGTTAAAGTTAATCCTGTTAATAAGCTTACTGCCGCGAGTTTCATAGATTTGGTGTTAATGTTAAAATTATACGTATAAAAGTTAAGTACTTATATTTTAACAAAATGTTGCAGTCATATGTTTAAAGTGCATTCCTACTTTAACTTACAAAAAATCTTAAATAGTTTAAAAACTTCTAAATTAGAAATCTACTTTCAAAAATTTTAGGGTTGAAAGTTTATCAACGGTATTTCAATTCATTTTTAGCTCCAGGGCTAACGCATTGAAATCAATGCCATCAAAATTACCGCTGCTCATCATTAATAGTACCTTATTTCTCCATTGTTTTGATTTAAGATAATTACTTACCTCTTCACTTTTGGTAAACACTTTTAAATCTTTTCTATTAAAGGCACTTAGTACTTGTTCGGTTGTAATAGCCTTTAATTTTTTATGTTCAATGGTATGCGGATTAAAATAAACAATGGCTTCGTCGGCTAAATCCATAGCGCCATTATATTGTAATAAAAATTCTTCTGTTAAACTGCTAAATGTGTGCAGCTCCATGCAGGCAATGGTTTCACGCTCTTTAAATTGTGTTTTTACAGCATCGGTTGTTGCTTTTAGTTTTGAAGGCGAGTGTGCAAAATCTTTATAAAAATTAAAACTTTCATTTTTATAAACAAGTTCAAGTCGTTTTGCAGCACCTTTAAAGCTTTGAATGGCTTTATAAAACTGTTCGTTACTAATACCAATCTTGTTGCAAACAAGTCGCGCACCATTTAAGTTCATTAAATTATGATTGCCAAATATTAATAACGGTATTTTTTGAGTCCCATCAATTAGGTAAGTTGTTCCATTTTCAATAACATGATTTGGTATGGCATAACCTTCCTTGCCTGCCAGCTGCGGGTAGTTTTTTCCGGCAACTAAAGCCAATTGTTCATCTTTACTGCAATAAATTAAATGCCCATTGGGTTCAATGAGTTGAATAAATTTTTCAAATTGTTCAACATAATTTTCAAACGTTGGAAACACGTTAATATGGTCCCATGCAATTCCGCTAATAATGGCGATGTTTGGTTTGTAAAGATGAAATTTAGGGCGTCTGTCAATAGGTGAGGCCAGGTATTCATCTCCTTCAATCACTGCAAATTTAGACGTGTTGCTGAAATTGACCATGGTGTTAAAACCTTCTAATTGCGCGCCAACCAAGTAATCTGTTTCAATTTGGAGTGCATGCATTACATGTAAAATCATGGCAGTAATGGTTGTTTTACCATGACTTCCACCAATTACGATTCGCGTTTTATCGGCTGTAGCTTCGTAAACATATTCCGGATAAGAATATATTTTTAGTCCTAATTCTTTTGCTTTTATCAATTCTGGATTATCATTTCTCGCATGCATGCCAACTATTACCGCATCAAGCTCGGCGTTTAATTTTTCGGGAAACCACCCAATTTCCGATGGAAGCAGTCCGGCTTTTAAAAGCCTGCTTTTACTTGGTTCATTTATTTCATCATCACTTCCGCTTACTAAAAATCCTTTTTCATGTAAGGCCAAAGCCATGTTGTGCATAGCGCTGCCACCAATTGCAATCAGGTGAACTTTTTTACTCATAAAGTAAAAATACAGTGATTTAAGGGATTGCCAATAATGGGGTGATTATTCTTTTAAACACGGAATTGTTTAATGTCCGGCCCACTTTTCCAATGGTCCGCCTTTTTTAAAAAAGCGTTCAATGACTTGTTCTGTTTCCGGCAATATTTTTAACTCAGGGGCGTGGTGCGGTTTTTTACGTGCATCAATTACCATGGGACCTATACAGCCCCAATGTTTATGCTCTATGGTTTCTTCAATACCATATATATCATGACTCGGATTGCTTCTGGTATATGTAATCCAGAGATAATCATTGATGTGTTTTGTAAATTCAAAGTCGTTATAAATGATCAGTTGCACCACCCCTTCTAATTCTTTGATAAAAGGCAAAAGCAGGTCGTTCAATTGTTTCATTTCTATTTTGGCAGCTTCATAACTTTCAAATTCTTTGGTTTCAAAAGCGATAACACCAGGCAAAAGTAATCGGCAATTTTTGATTAGATGTATTTGGTTGAAAAAACTTGGAACAGAGGTACAAAGATTTCTTTTTTTATCGCCATAGGCAGCTATAACCAATTTACTACCCGTATTAATTCCATCGCCTGAATAGTCTAAAGTATCCATGCTGGTTTTGGTTTGAAAATGCAAATCTCTGGTTAAATCAAGTCTCTCCAATACAAATTGAAAAAACTTCGGCAAATCATGGCAGTTCAGATCAGTTTCGTCATCAGCGGCAATAAACAAATATTTGGCAAGACTCAATTGACCGGTACCAAGAATACGGTTAGCTTGTGTTAATAGTTCTGAAGGACGTTTTGTTTTTAAATATGGTGTATAACGTTCGCTGCCTACAGCCAGTAACAATGGGTGCACTCCGGCGGCATCAACTGCATGAACCTCTTTAACTCCTGGAATTTCTTTGGGAATGGCGCTTCCACTTATTTCATGAATAAGAGCGCCAAAAGCTGTGTCTTCTTGAGGTGGTCTTCCAACAACTGTAAAAGCCCAAATTCCATTTTTTTTGGCATACACTTTATTTACTTTCATTAATGGAAATGGATGCGTTAAACTATAATAACCCAAATGATCGCCGAAAGGTCCTTCAGGTTTGTTTTGAAGAGGATACACTTCTCCGGTAATTACAAAATCTGCATCTAAGCTTAAGCAGTTGCCATTCTCGTCGTATGCATATCTAAATCGTTTGCCACCCAATGCTCCTGCAAAAGTTAATTCACTGATGCCTTCGGGTAGTGGCATAACAGCTGCTAGTGTATGACTTGGAGGTCCGCCAACAAAAACAGAAACCTTTAAAGGTTTATTTAATTTATTTGTTTTGGATTGATGGATACCAATGCCGCGATGCAATTGGTAGTGTAAGCCAATCTCCTTGTTAATGATATAATCGTTGCCGCTTAGTTGAATACGATACATGCCTAAATTACTTTTCATAACTCCCGGCGCATCGGCATCTTCACTGTATACTTGCGGTAAGGTTACAAAAGCCCCTCCATCCATTGGCCAGTGTTTAATCAACGGTAATTGATCGATGGAGATTTCTTCAAATTCAGATGATGCCAATGATTTCTTTTTTGGTAAGGCTTTAAGGGCCGCCAGCGCCGTTGAGAAGTATCGAAATGGACTTTTAAGTGCTAACAATGGATTATTTCTGAGCTGAACCATGGTTTGTACTTGCTCAATATTATCCCGAAAAATAAATTTACTTCTATCGAGGGTACCAAATAAATTACTAACGGCTTGAAAACGACTGCCTTTAACTTTTTCAAATAAAATAGCTGGTCCATTATTCTTAAACACCTTTAAATGTATAGCGGCCATTTCTAAATTCGGGTCTACTTCTTCTTTGATTCGAATTAGGTGACCGTTTTTCTCTAAATCATCAAGGCAATCTCTAAGACTATTGTAATTCATGTAGTTTGAACAATTTAAACTTGTTCCGGTTTAAAATAAATTATAGATTTTTGTTTTTTGAAATTTTTGATACCAGGGTTTAGGTGCTCCTGTATGAAAACGCCAACCGAAAGTGAAAGATGCATTTTGAGATTTTGCCGTATTTCTAAATACGCTATTGTTAATCAATAAATAATCAGTGGAGAAAGCAGATATAAAATAACACCGTTTTAAATTCAGACCAAAACTAACTTTTGCAAAACCACTCCAGGAAATAGCTGTCATGGAACGCTCTCCGGGGTTTAAATTATATTTTCGGAATTGTATTTCGGGTCCAAGTGTGCCTTGTACGTTAATAAACCAGGCTTTAAACAATACAAGACTAATTGCTGCGCCACCACCAGCGCCTATGTTTAAAGAATTAATATAATTTAAATTTGCGTATTCATTGTAGTATTTTTGGGAAGGCGAAGCAAATAAGCTACTATCGTTTTTAAGTTGAAAGTTGCTAATGCTACCTTGTAAAATCCAAGAAGCAGCACTTTTACGTTGACGGAAATTACAACCATAACCTGCTTTGTAGGAAAAATTATCATAATTTGTAAAATAAGAAGCACGGGCTAAAAATAAAGAAGTTATAAGGTTTGGAGACGCTATATAAGCACTTGTTTTTCTGCGAACAGAATCAATATTGAAACTATTATCATTGTAAAAACTCTTAAAACGTCTGAAGTAAGTTTCTGCCACCCATCTGTTATCACCAAATGTAAATCCTAAATTAAAAACTTTACTTTCGGGCTTACCATTGCTGTTGTCTTGAGGCTTTGTTCCGGTTCCAAATTGAATTTGAAATTTATCGTAATTAAAAACTAAGCCAGAAATTAAACGAGATTCTGCAATTAATGGTGTGGAGGATAAATTTAAAGAATCCTTATTAACTGTTTGACTGATTTCATTGGTGAAGTTACGGTATTGTTGAAAGTAGCCAACAATTAATACATAATTAAATTTTTCATATTTAATGGTATCCCAATTTGGTCCTTTATGGTTTGTTTTCAATTGTAAACTGTCGGATTGAGAATAATTTAAAATAGGAACAAGCCCAATCAGCAGAATGGTAAAGTTCACTCTCAACCTAAAAAGTTTATAGGGAATGATTATCAATTTTAATTGTATTTGAAATCGATTGTTTAATTTTAGCTTTGTGAAATTATAAAAAAAAATGAAATGAAGACAGATAGTTTGTTGAATTTAAAAAACGTGGCTGCAACTGTAAAAGAAAAAGAAGGAATAGTGGCAAGGTACACTGATAATTTTATTAATAAGTTGATTGATTTTACACCTAAATTAATTATTGCTGTATTAACATTATTAATTGGCCTTTGGATTATTAATCGAATATCTAAATTGGTTGAAAAAGCAATGCAAAAGCGTGATTTAGATATTAGCTTACGTACTTTTCTAAAAAGTTTGATTAGCATTGGACTCAAAATTGTATTAATTGTTACGGTTGCCGGTATGATAGGAATTGGCACTACCAGTTTTGTAACAATTCTTGGAGCTGCGGGATTAGCTGTTGGTTTGGCATTGCAAGGCTCCTTATCTAATTTTGCCGGTGGTGTTCTAATATTAATATTCAAACCATTTAGGGTTGGAGATGTCATCGAGGCGCAAGGTCAATCAGGAGAGGTAAAGGAAATACAAATTTTTAACACGCTATTATTGACCGGTGACCACAAAACGGTTATACTTCCTAACGGACCATTGAGTAATGGAACAATTGTTAATGTTACCCGTTATGGTACCATAAGGGTAGATATTGCTTTAACCGTAGGAATTCAAAACGATTTGGATAAAGTACTTGAAGTAGTTCGTGAAGTGACTGCTAAACATCCATTAGTAGTTGAAACAGATAATATTACAGTTTTGGTAGGAAAAATCATTGACGGAGCTATTAATATTAATATTAAACCATTATGTAAACCTGGAGACTCAGCAGCATTGATAAGTGAGTTATACCACGATTTAAAAATTGCTTTTGAAAAAAACAACATTAAACCACCATTGCCAAAACGAAAAGTAGTTTCGGGCGATGATTCACTAACAACAGATTAATTATGGAAATAAAAACAGCACAAACCATTGTTGATGAATGGATAAAGCAATATGGTGTTCGTTATTTTAATGAATTAACCAATACAGCTATTTTAATGGAAGAAGTGGGCGAGGTAGCAAGAATTATGGCCAGACGTTTTGGTGAACAAAGTGAAAAAGATAGCGATAAATGTAAAAACCTTGCCGATGAATTAGCTGATGTACTATTCGTTTTAATATGTATCGCCAATCAAACCAATATTGACTTAGAAACGGCACTCAAAGCTAATTTGGATAAGAAAACACAACGAGATCAAAATCGTCACACTAACAATCCTAAATTAACTTAAGCAAAAACAGTACACATCAACCACTGGTAGAATCTTAATTCGTTTTAGTAAATTATTTTAATTTTATAAAACTTAAACAATTACTTTTCCAAAAAATATATCCGATGAAAAAACTATTTACAATACTTTCAATTTTGTCTTCTTTTTGCTTAAATGCACAAATTTTTCAAACAGGTACCCTAACCTTAACGTTTAATGATCCGCTAAGAAGTGGCGGTTTCGGAAGTGGTGGTGGGCCTGGTCGTCAAATTCAAACCGAAATATATTACCCTGCTGTTACGGCAGGATCAAATGTGGCAGTGGCCTCAGGTACTTTTCCGGTTGTTGTTATTGGGCATGGTTTTGTTATGACATGGGATAGTTATGATAACATTTATTCAGAGTTAAGTAAACGTGGTTATATAGTTGCGCTTCCAAGAACTGAAGGCTCCGCATCCCCAAATCATTCGGACTTTGGCAAAGATTTAGCGCAGGTGGCCGGTAAAATATTAGATTTAAATACAACCAATACCATAACATCAATTTTTGTTGGAAAAATAAATGGCAAAGCCGCAATTGGAGGCCACTCCATGGGCGGAGGTTCATCATTTTTAGGGGCAAGTTCCAACAATACGCTAACAAGTTTATTCAATTTTGCAGCAGCACAAACTAATCCAAGATCATCACAGGCAGCCAAAACGGTAACTGTTCCAACCTTAATAATAGGAGGGCGTCTTGATTGTGTTTCTTCATATACTACCAACCAAAGTGTGATGTGGGACAGTTTGGCGAGCGCCAATAAGTTTGCATTGAATTTAAAAAATTTAACGCATTGCGATTTTAGCAATGGAAGCAGTGCAACTTGCAATTTTGGTCAAACAACAAGTGGATGCGGCAGCACTGTTAGTAATACTTTAGCTCTTAGAATGTATATGAATTTTTTAAATCCGTTTTTAGATGCGACCTTAAAAGGAAATTGTTTAGAAGCAACTCGATTTATGGACTCGGTTAACAATTCAACAGTTATTTTCAGTAAAAAATTGCTAGGATCTATTGCTTGTGCTCCAACAAGTATAAGTAATCATAAGTTCAACAAAGTTTCAATTTTTCCTAATCCTACTAAGGATCAATTTATTTTAGCCACTGATCGATTTCTGGACAAAGTCAACCTTACGCTTTATAATTTAAATGGAGAAGTAATACTAAATCAATTTCATGAATCCTCTGTTGACGCAGTTGTTTCTTTACAAGGATTCCCTCCGGGTGTTTATGTATTAAAAGTTAATTCAGGACAAACACAGGAAATTTTAAAGGTGATTAAAAGTGTCAACTAATCAAATTTAAATAATATTGGTAAAATTTAAAGGCTTAATCTAATTCCTAAAAAACCTCTGATACCTTGGTTTGATGTATAAACATAAGTAGGGTCAAACGTAAGTGCGTATGGGTTATTAGCAGTTTGCAAAACATTACCGTTTGAATCGTAGCTTAAGTTTTTATCGAATGGGTTTTGTGTGTTAGCAATTAAAAAAGGTAAACCTCTATAAGGTACAAAGTTAAGTATGTTTTTCACGCCAAGGTAGCATTCAAAATTCTTTTTAATTTTTTTGGTTAGTTGAATATTTTGAATACTAAACAATGGTGATTTATCTGGTCTTGGATCTAATTCACCAGCAAGAGGCAGGCGCATAGGACCAATTAAATTGCCTGTATAATCTATAGTTAAATTTATTTCTTTAAGGGTATACGAAAGCAGCCATGTACCACTAAACTTCTCAGTTAAAATTTGTTGTTGAAACTCGTTGTTTTGAAAAACCAAGTTTTCCATTATTGTGCAACCTAAGTTCCCTTTAATGCCAATTGAAGATACGAAATCAATACTTGCCGATACACCTTTTGAAGTTGCTTTGTTTTGTATGTTTTCGTAAATAATTAAATTAGGGTCTGCTTCATAATTTGCAACTATTTTGTTATGAAAAAATGTATACCAACTACTGACATCTAAAACCATTGAAAATTTTTGATTTTGTAATAGTCGACGTGTAAAATTAATGTTGAAGTTAGTTGAAGATTCAGGTTTTAATTTTTCCTCAAAAACAACCTTGCGTGCTCCGGTCAACGCAGCATGGTCTTCGGTAAAAATACTTGCTACACGGTAGCCCGTACCAAAACCAACTCGAATAATTGTTCTTTCGTTAAAGGAATTAAATTTATAACTCACCCTAGGCGTAAATATTAAACCGTGAATATTGTTTTTATCTAGTCTTGCACCAATAAGTAATTTTGAACGTTCACCAAATTTACTTTCGTTTTGCAAAAATAGACCGGGTAGATGGATGATACTGGGAACTGAACGTTTAATGCTGTTTTTTACAGCTTCGGTAACAACCGTGTTGTCATCATAAAAGGTATAACGATAAGCAAAACCACTTAATAAATTGAAATACCGGTTAATTGGTTTGTTATAAAGTAATTGTGAAAAAAACACATTTTGAGTTCCAATAAATTTAGTGGCACCATAAAAGCTGTTTTGATAGTGACCGTTAGATGAAATTTGTAAACTCAAATCTTCCTTAATCGGCAGCTGTATTTTAGATATTATTTCCCACCGCTGTGTAGAAATGGTTTCGCCATATATGCTATCTCCCCCCCTAAAAGTAGGATTCCAATTCAATTCGCCACCCCAACGATTTTCATTGACATAACGGCCGGCAATAGTCATCCCTTTAGATTCATTGAATTGAATTTGCCATTTGTTGAATAAAGAAATTCGGTTTTGTAAGGCAAAATCGGTAAATCCATCATTGTTAACATCAAAGGCACGATTAGACTGAAAAGTATTAATACCTAACAATGAGTTGATTTTTTTGCCCAACTTAATTTTGGTTGATACATCCAAATTGTATTCATTTTGACTTGTAGCAAAAGCATCAACAGCTAACTTCGGCGCTGAATTGGCGTTTTTGGTGATCACATTAATCATGCCTCCAACAGCCTCACTTCCAAAGAGGGTAGAGGAGGGGCCTTTAACAACTTCTATTCGTTCAATCATCGATTGGGGAATTCCGCTTAAGCCATAAACCGTTGAAAGCCCGCTTACAATAGGCATTCCATCAATCAGTACCATGGTGTAAGGACCTTCCATGCCATTAATATGGATGTCGCCTGTTGCACAAATGTTACAGTTAATTTGAGGTCTAACACCGTTTATGTTTTGTAAGCCTTCAAATATAGAGGGAGTGGGGTTGGTTTTGAAAAATTGACAGGTATAAATTTCTATAGGAATGGCACTTTCAGATTTGGAGATTTCTTTCAAAGTACCGGATACCACTATTTCAGTAAGTTGATTTGACAGCTCTTTCAATTGAATAGTGAGATTATTCAGTCCTTCCTTTATTTCAATCGGCATAAATTTTGTTTTATACCCAACCATGCTAGCAGTTAAAGTATAATTTCCAATTTCAATTGACTTAAATTCGAAATCACCATTATTGTTTGAGTTAGCAATGTATTGCTTGTTTAAAGATATGACGACAAATGGAATTGCAACATCATTTTCATCTGTTATTTTACCATTAAGAGTAGCCATTTGAGCCAATATTCCAAAAGGTAAGCAAATAAATAAGATGATTCTTAGTAACATATTCTTTGCAAAAATAGTAATTACTTATTTTAATTATTAGGTATGCCTAATTTTAATATATTTGTAGATGCAATCGTTTAAAGAAGAAAACTATTTAAAGGCCATTTATCAGCTTAAAATAGGAGATCAAAAAGAAGTTGTTACCATTACAGATATTGCAGTTCAGCTTGGCTTGAAGACACCTACTGTATTGGAAAAAATCAAAAGTATGGCAATTAAAAAACTGATTAGTTATGATAAAATATGTGGTGTACAGCTCACAAAAAATGGTTTTGATGTTGCAGTTAACATTGTACGCCGTCATCGAATATGGGAAACTTATTTGTACAAAGAATTAAAGTTTAGTTGGAGTGAGGTACACGAAATTGCAGAGCAATTGGAGCATGTAAATTCTGCGAAACTAATTGAAAAAATTTATGCTATTTTAGGTTATCCAAAATTTGATCCGCATGGAGACCCTATACCTGATTTGAAAGGGGTTTTGCCTAAGTCGGAGCGTAGACCTTTATCTAAAAGTGTAGAAGGCTGCAAATTATTAATTTTAGGTGTGAGTGAACACAGCGATTCTTTTTTGAATTATCTTTCAGAGAAGCACATTGGTTTAAATGATCGTTTTGTTATAGAAAAAATTGATGGTTTTGATGAATCTCTCATGTTGATTTCAAAGTCAAAAGAACGCTGTTTAGTTTCTGCAAAAGCGGCAAAGTTCATTCAGGTGGCATGTTTAAAAGAGAATTGTGCGTGTAAGGCTTCAGGTGGCACTACAAAAGCGTAGAAAGATGACGTTCAATTTTCTCACTTTTTTTAACATTAAAATACTAATTAAGCTATTTAAAAAAATTATATTTACTTAAAATTTTTAAAATGGGATTATTTGACAAATTAAAGAATGAATTTATTGACATCATTGAATGGGTTGATAGTTCAAAAGATACAATCGTTTGGAAATTTCCGCGTTACCAAAACGAAATTAAAAATGGCGCCAAATTAACCGTACGTGAAAGCCAGGTTGCTGTTTTTATGAATGAAGGCAAAATTGCCGATGTATATCAACCGGGAATGTACACTTTAACCACTGAAAATATGCCAATTTTGGCAACCCTAAAAGGCTGGAAATACGGTTTTAATTCGCCATTTAAAGTAGATGTGTATTTTGTTAATACAAAACAATTTATTGACCAAAAGTGGGGAACTAAAAATCCTATTACAGTTGATGACAAGCGTTTTGGCTTAATTGAATTAAGGAGTTTCGGTTCTTTTGCATTTAGGGTTTCAGACGCAGGTAAGTTCATAAAAGAAATAGCAGGTACCAATGAAAATTACAATACAGAAGATGTAGCAGAGCAACTAAGAAGCATGATAGTAACTAAGTTTACGGATGCTGTTGGAGAAGGTAATATACCTATTGAAAAATTTGCTGCTAACTTAGATGAATTATCTAAACTAGGGCAAGATAAACTTAATACAGATTTCGTAGAATACGGCCTAACCATCACAAAGTTTTTGGTAGAAAATGTTAGCATGCCTGAAGATTTGAAAAAGGAGATTTTTAGCTATTCGCGTTTAAATGCAATAGATATGAATAAATTAGCACAATTCAATACTGCTAACGCAATAAAAGACGCAGCTAAAAATGAAGGTCTTGGTGGTGCAGGTATAGGCATGGGTGTTGGTATGGGAATGGGAAACATGATGTCAAATATGTTCAATCAAACCGGTATGAATCAACAGAATAATTCGGTTCCACCGCCACCGCCAACAATTCAGTTTCATGTAGTTATAGGTGGTGCACAAGCCGGACCATTTAATTTGCAGCAATTACAGGCTATGGCAACAAGCGGCCAGCTTACAAAATCCACATTGGTTTGGAAAGCCGGCATGGCTAATTGGGCTTCTGCAGAATCTCAGCCGGAGTTAGCAGCCATTTTTACCAGTGTTCCACCACCACCGCCACCAGTTGGATAATTAAAAATTTAAGCCTAAATTCGTTTAGGCTTTTTTATGTTCAGTAACGAACCAAATAAAATTAAAACTTCTGATTTTAGCATTGAATTAAAAAACAATAATCACTATCATATAACCATAAATGAACAGGTCTTTTTTACAATACTCCATTTAAAACAAATAGTAGATGCACAACGTGAATTAGGCTCCAGGAAATTACCTGTTTTGGTTATAGCCAGTGAAGGTGTTGACACAGATGTAGATTTATTAAAGGAGTTAGCAAGGGAAGACAATCAGCCTTACTCATCTGCTGTAGCTTTCGTTTTAACTTCGTTGCCTCAAAAAATTTTAAGTAAACTGTACGTTAAAATTATCAAGCCAAAAATACCGACACAATTTTTTAATGATACCCAAGAGGCTTTTCATTGGTTGAATGACAATCACATCATTACTAATAAATCTTAATTGTTTTTCTGATCAATTAACATAGATAAGACTTTTTTATCTATGGTTAAACTCAAGTCTTCAACTCTAGCTTCTTTAAGATCTAGCCAGGCCAGTTTTTGATTCGAACTAAGTTCTAATTTTTCGATGGAGAATAATCCGTTTGTTGGACGGATCAAGTAATATACACTGATAACTTGATGATTCTTGTTAACAAAACTTTCAACAAAAAAATCAGTTGTGTAAAAATGTGAAATAATCTCCACATCTAAATTTAATTCTTCTTTAAACTCGCGAATTAAACAGTCTTTTATCCCTTCTCCGTATTCTAATCCACCTCCAATAAATTTTGTGATGGTATAATTACCAATTTGTTCAATGGATATTAGTATCTTTTCATTTTCAATGTAAATACCATACACTCTTATATTAAATTTTTTATGTTCATCAACCATACTTATTACCATTCTTTGGCTACAAATTTACAGTTTGTATTTCATTTTGAGTCAAGTTAATTTGTATATTCGCCTACTTATTCTTCGTGAGCCTTAATTTAGTTATCATACCTACTTACAACGAAATCGAAAACATTGAAGCAATGGTTAGAAAAGTGTTTTCTCTCCGTAAGCCATTTCATTTATTGATAATTGATGATGGTAGTCCGGATGGTACAGCTGATAAGGTAAAGCAATTACAAACAGAATTTAAAGGACTTTTTATAGAGGAGAGAAAAGGAAAACTCGGATTAGGTACAGCTTACATACATGGCTTTAAATGGGCCCTAAACAAGGATTACAATTATATTTTTGAAATGGATTGTGATTTTAGCCATAACCCTGATGATTTAATTCGTTTATTGGAGGCTTGTGAAAATGGTGCCGATGTGGCAGTTGGCTCTAGATATGTAAAGGGTGGAAATGTAAGTAATTGGGACCGTAAACGAATTCTTCTAAGTTTTTTTGCAAGCTTATATGTTCGAATTATACTTTGGTTTAATGTAAAAGACACCACTGCCGGGTTTAAATGCTATAAAAGAAAAGTTTTAGAGTCAATTAATTTAGATGGTATTAAGTTTATGGGCTATGCGTTTCAAATTGAAATGAAATACACAGCCTATAGAAAAGGTTTTAAAATTGTTGAAGTACCAATTACATTTGTAGACAGGGTATTAGGTACAAGTAAAATGAGTACTAAGATTTTTAAAGAAGCATTTTTAGGTGTACTTCAAATGCGATTTAAAAAATATTAATCAGTTTCAGTATTTTAAAACAGCATCATGAAAGGTTTATTATTTTATATTTTACTTTTAATTTTAATTTCAACAGTTAATAAAGCACAAAAAACCGATAAAGTTGATGGGACAATCAATAAAAAAGATTTAGCTGTTCAGAAAACTGAATTAACTAATGAGCCTCATTTAAAAAACATTCAACAACTTACCTATGGTGGTGATAATGCTGAAGCGTATTTTGCACCTAACGATCAATTTGTAGCTTTTCAAAGCAATAATCCAAAATGGGGTTTACAATGCGATCAAATTTTCATCATGGATTTAAAAAAGGCAGTCAAAGACTCAACGTACAAACCTAAGTTAGTTAGCACCGGAAAGGGCAGAACTACATGCAGTTATGTAATGCCAAACAATAAAGATGTATTGTATGCCAGTACTCACCTCTCGGGAGATAGCTGTCCACCTTCACCTCCAACAGGTGGAAAATATCTTTGGGCAGTTTATAATTCCTTTGATATTTTTATTGCTAATCCAAATGGTAAAATTATTAAGCAATTAACCAATTCAAAAGGTTATGATGCCGAAGCAACCATCTCCCCAAAGGGAGATAAAATTGTGTTTACCAGCGATAGAAGTGGTGATTTGGAATTGTGGACCATGGATGTTGACGGTAAAAATCAAAAGCAAATTACTTTTGGATTAGGTTACGATGGCGGCGCGTTTTTTTCACCGGATGGAAAGAAACTGGTTTTCAGAGCCTCAAGACCTCAAGCCGAATTGGAGCAAAAAGAGTATAAAGAGTTGTTGAGTAAAGGTTTAGTTGCTCCAACTAACATGGAAATTTATACCTGTAATGTTGATGGTTCTGATTTAAAACAAATAACTTCTCTAGGAAAAGCCAACTGGGCGCCTTTTTACCATCCTTCAGGTAAAAAAATAATTTTTTCTAGTAATCACCATAGTAAAAAAGGTTACGATTTTCAATTATTCATGATAAACGAAGATGGAACTGGTCTGGAACAAATCACTAATCAAAGCATGTTTAATGCTTTTCCGATGTTTAGTTATAATGGTAAAAAATTAATATTCAGCAGTAACCGTTTAAATGGCGGTACCAGAGATACTAATTTATTTATTGCTGATTGGGAAGATTAGTTACGATGTCGAAAATAATTAACATAAACATAAAATTTAAAGTTCATGAATCGGTTACCGATCTGGATGAACAATTTAGTAATTTATGTTTAAAAGCAGAGGAAGCAGTAAAGAATGCATATGCACCATACTCTCAATTCTATGTTGGTGCGGCAATTTTGTTAGAGAACGGTGAAATCATTGCAGGCACAAATCAAGAAAACGCGGCCTATCCAAGCGGCACTTGTGCTGAACGTACAGCTATTTTTTATGCGTCTTCCAAATTTCCCGGGGTTAAAATTAAAGCTATAGCGATAGCAGCTAAAACTAAATCAACAGTTTTTAAAATTACAAAGCCTGTTGCACCTTGTGGCGCTTGTAGACAAGTTATTGCGGAATATGAACAAATACAAAATTCTCCAATCATAATATTGATGCAAGGTCAGGATAAAGCTGTTTATGAATGTAATTCTATTCATGACCTTTTACCATTAATGTTTAATCAATAAAGGAGAATGTATTTAACGAGAGAGCTATTAAAGGATGCAGAGTGGCAAAAAGTATTTGAAGATTTTTTTTTAACAGATGGCTACAAAGAACTTAATCAATTTTTAACCCTCCGCGAAATTCACGGCGCTAAAATTTTTCCACCAAAACAACAAGTGTTTAGCGCATTTAATTTAACGCCTTTAAGTCAAGTAAAAGTTGTTGTTTTAGGTCAAGATCCATATCATAAACAAGGACAGGCACATGGTTTGAGTTTTTCAGTTAATAAAGGTGTTCAGGTTCCACCTTCTTTAAAAAGTATTTATAAAAAATTTAATAAGGATATTGGCATGAAAGTACCAAATAGCGGCTATTTGGAAAACTGGGCTAAACAAGGTGTTTTGTTATTAAATACTATTTTGACTGTTGAAGAAAGTGCTCCCGCATCTCATCGGAAAAAAGGCTGGGAGCAATTAACCGACTATGTTTTAAGTTATTTGATTGAGAATAAAAAACATTTGGTTTTTCTATTATGGGGTAATTTTGCCAAAGAAAAAAAGGTACTGTTTAAAGAAAATTTGATTCATCATAAAATAATGGAAGCAGCACATCCTGCGCCTCCATATTCGCACACCAAATTTTTAAACGATTCAGAATCTTTTAATGAAATTAACCGTTACCTTGTTCAGCATCAAATTGAGCCAATTAAATGGGAATTTGAACCCGACTCCTATACTTTGTTTTAAATAATTGATAAACAAGCAGTTAAATTTGCTTTTTTACCAACTTTTGATTAACTTTATACGTATTAATATTAAGGATTAATATCTCATTATGAACATTCAGCCGCAGCTAATAGAGTTATGCTTGCAAAAAAATCGCAAGGCTGAATATGAATTATATAAATTGACCTACAGTTACTTAATGAGTATCTGCATGCGTTACAGCAAGTGCAAGGATACTGCTGCTGAGTCTCTTAACCTCGGTTTCTTAAAAATCTTAACCAATTTAAATTCTTATAATCCTCAAATCCCTTTTAAAATGTGGATCCGGAGAATTATGATTAATACTTTAATTGATCAGTATCGTAAGGTAAAACGTGAAAGAGAACATATCAGTTATGTTGAAACATATTACGATAATCCTGACTTTACGGATGTAAATGAAGCTATCGATAAATTTAAAGTTGAACAAATTTATAAACTGATTGATGAATTACCGCCTTCAACCAAGGAGGTATTTAATCTTTATGTGATTGACGGGTATAGTCACAAGGAGATAGGTGAATTACTAAACATTAGTGAAGGTACCAGTAAATGGCATCTGAGTGAAGCAAGACAAAAATTAAAAATAAAAATAGAGGATAAACTTTTTATAAAGCTGTAAAATGAATACGGATAAATTTGACGAATTAATTAAAAGTAAAGTTGATGAGGCACAGTTTGACTTTAACCCGGAACACTGGGAGAAAGCCAGTCAAATGATTGATCGAGAGAGAGCTCTTCAAAAAAACAATCCCGCCTCCTATAAAAAATATTGGGTAGGCTTATTGTTGTTGTTCTTATTAACCTTATCAGGAGTCTTCGCAATTTATTTGAATACTTTTTCAAATAAAGGAACTACTGCAACAAATAGTAATCAAGATTTAAGCGTCGGTCATTTATTAGCTTTTGCAAATCCATCTGAAAAATCTTCGGATGCGAAAGATATAACCATACAAAACGAATCATTTAATCAAAACGATGACATTATCAATGAAACAAACAATGTTGAACTAAATGCCAATCTACAAAATGAATCAAAAACGAATTATAATACCCAATCAAAAACATCCGCAATTGAAAATGATGCTTCAACTTTAAAAGAAAACAGAAAGAATTATTCAGGGGCGCAAAATTTGTCAGGTACTAATGATTTTGAAGAGAATGATGCTACCTCAATTGATGAAAGTTACTCCGCTCAAAATAACGGCAAAGATAAACTGTCTGGCGATGCTTTCCACTTAAACGAAGACAAAGACAAAGAGGAAATTACTGCCTACTTATTTTTACCAAATCTAGCGCCTAAGTTTACCTCACCTATTAATGAAGAATTGGCAATTAACGATGATTTGTTACGAGCAAATACTCTGGTTCTAAAAAAGGATGATGATTATTATAGAGATAAAAAACCAAAAAAACAATTTCTTAATTTGGAAGGAAATGCCTTCTATAACCAAGGTTGGACTTCAATAAATGAGAAAAAAGCCAATGCTTTAAACTTCAATTTAGGAGTGAATTATGGTTTTTATCTTTCTCGTAAGGTTAGTGCAAGTTTTGGTGCACATTTTTATACCATACGTAATGTTAACCAATCAATTTATAGTGATACAGTTTCCAACTTTAATTTCGGTGTTAACAGAACGAGTAATACAATTATTAATAATCAACTTGCTTACGTGGCCATTCCTATACAAGTTAATTTTCATCTCAATCGTAAAAATTATTTAAGTGCCGGAGTTAATATTGGTACCAAAGTATACAGCCGTAACACTATTTTAACTTCTCAGTATATTGGTGAGCAATTAATTTCAACTAACAACGAACGTAACAATTTCAACTATTTTAATGTAGCTGACAGAAATATGATGTTGGAAGCTTCTTACACAGGAAACGTTGCAAAAAGATTATGGCTTAAAGCAGGAGTTTATTATGGTGTTAACGATTTATTTCAGCAAGTAAACGGTATTCAAAATTTAAAAGGTGTTAACATTGGAATTAAATATGAAATTTTTGATAAATAAAAGTTATAAGTTTGTTTTTATCTCACTGTTGTGGGTATTAGGTTGCAGCAAAAAGCAACTTCCTAAAAATGATACTGGGAATGAGTCACCGGTTTTTTATATGAAGGGTTTCATTAATGATATACCCATAAGTTTAGAGGCTGGTAAAAATAATGTTTATATGTATCCTGAATGGACTTATGATGTGAATGATAGTATTTATTCTTTCGTTGGCACATTGAAACAAAAAGATTGCATTACAAATTGCGGATACTCTATAAAAATCAAAATCAATGCAAATCAAACATTAGCTCCTGATCAATCACCAAACATGTCGCAAGCCTTAACAAATTCAAACTATAGTTATCAATCACCAACACCTAATTCATGGTACAATTGCGTTTTTACTTCAAATTCCCCTTATTCGGCATATAATGTCTGGACCTTTAATGATGGAAGTTTTGTTAATGGACTTTTTGCCACAAAACAATTCATTTCCGGTACAACACAAACTGTTAATCTTTCAGTTAATTCGGGTAATTGCATGTTTAACACTTTTAATGTTTACCGTATTGGTGCGCCATTGCAAATTAATGTTTGGGGTAGTAAAGACACCGCTCAAACAAGTAAAACCTTTAGATTCAACTCTTCTAATACACTATCAAGTAGCTCGCTAACATATCATTGGGATTTTGGTGATGGTGTGTCCAGCGCACTTCAAAACCCGGTTCATACCTATCCAAGCTATGGTTATTACCTTGCCAAATTGAAAGTGAAAAATGGCAATTCAGATTCGGCTGTTGCTTATTATCGCGCTGCTGTTGTTAATGGTCAGCCTTGCAATGGCAATATTTCAACAAGTATGACACAATTCAGCTCAGTTAAACCATTATCAAATATCATTGTAGAAGTAACAGATTTGGAAGGAAAAAGCTATTCGAGTTCAACAATTAATCAGGTTGCTGAAAATTTTCAAATTGTTAGCGTTGAAAATTATGATACAACAGATAAGGGTGTAAAAACAAAGAAAATTAAATTTACCTTCAATTGTAAGCTTGCTTCTGCCGGCAGTATATTGGATATTAAAAATGGTGAGGCGGTGTTAGCTTTAGGCTATAATTAAATTTTATTAAGTCCTAGTTTGTTAAATTTGTCTTTACAATAAGCTTAAAAAAAACACAGAGGATATTTTAGGTTGTAGGATTTATTACCTAATACCACATTATGCAGTAGAAAGCGAGATGAAATATCGGAGCTATCTGTATTAAATAGGTAATACTATTTACTAAGCATTCTCCTTTATAGATTGAGCCAACTGACTCTCAATTTTAATTTCTTTGAGCAACTCCTCTTGCATTATATTTGCCCAGGTTTCCAAATACAAAATCACATGGTCTCGATTGTTGTTAAGCAACGGTTTAAATTCTGAATTTATTTTAGCAAGGATGTTTTCGTTTCGCAGATATTCTAAATCCATCAAGTCTTTCTCACTAAGGCCTAATTCCAATAGTTTAAAAATTAAAGAGTCTATTTTAAAACCACTTGTAGAACAGTAATCATTTAATTGTTCGTTCCAATCGCCCGTTTTTTCCATGGCGGCGGCATGAATTTCGCCTTTAGGCATGTTTAAAAGTACTTGTGCCAAATGACCACAGTTACAACTGCCCATGTGGCCCCATTCGTAGGGTTTACCTTGTCGTAAATTTTGAGCTGCTTTGTTTAAAGCATTACTTAATAAATAACTTGCTTTTGCCATAACCATTAACTATAGATATAACAATTCAGTTTTAAAAAGGTTGAATTGTTAAGTCTTGTTTATTGATTTTTTAAAATTATTAAAATAGACTTCAATGCATTATCTTGTATTCATTCGGTAAGTAATTGTTCATACGGTTGGGTAAAAATTTGCACCAACCTATACCGTGTGTTTTATGTCTTATTAATGTCAATCCAGTTGCAATATTAGTTTTTTGAAAGCTTTCCTTTTTCAAGAATTGTAAACTTTCATCAAGATTTAGTTCTATTGATCTTACGTGCTCACTTAAATAATTACTTAAAGCCAACTCATGATTAGGCACTAAATCTTTTCCCTTCATCTCACCAATGCAAGTCCCCGCTTTTTTAATGTAAAACCCCGAACCATAGTTACTTAAAAATTCAAACATCTTTTCATTTCCTTTATATAGGAATTGATTAATTTTAAACAAATCCTCATTATTCCTTAAAAATTCCGCTATCACTTTTTTTTCAGCTTTAGTAGGTGCCGCTAAATTTGTTTTTTTTAATTTTGAAGATGAGTAGTGGTCAGACTCTTCTTTTTGGAAAATACTGATGTAAAACCCTTCACTTTCAGTTAAGTGCGGGTAAAAACGATAACCGTATTCGCTTTCAACAATCCCCCAATTTTTATTAATGTTAATTTTTTTGAGTATAAAGTTTTGCTCTTCAATTAGCCATTGACTGATGTTTTCATTTTCTTCACTAGAGTAGGAGCAGGTACTGTAAAGCAAGTAGCCACCCGGCTTAACAGAGCTACTTAAATTTTCCAGAATTTCTTTCTGCCGCATGCTACATTCTTTAACTGCTTTTTCGCTCCAATGTTCTACAGCATCCGGTTGTTTTCTGAATAGTCCACTACCACTGCAAGGCGCATCAACTAGCACCAAATCAAAAAAATCAGGAAGGTTTAAAAATTTTGTTGTATCACAATTGGTCACAATGCTGTTACAGCTTCCCCATTTACTGAGGTTATAGGCTAATATGTCGGCTCTGTTTTTAATAAATTCGTTTGAGATTAATAAACTGTCTTCATTTAAATAATTGTTCAACAATGTGCTTTTTCCACCGGGTGCAGCACAAGCATCCAATACCGCTACATTCGATTTATCAAAATTTAGTTCGTTTAAAACATGTTCAATAAACATGCTGCCTGCTTCCTGAACATAATAACAACCTGCATGAAATAATGGGTCATAAGTAAAATACGGACGTTCATCCAAATAAAATGCATTGGAATTCCATAAAACAGGTTTGTATAGTTCGAAGGTTAGGTTGGCTGGTTTATTTTGATTTAAACGTATGCTGGTAATTTTATGTTCGCTGTCATGTGCTCCTATAAAAGCACTTACATCAATATCATGTTTGTGTTGAAGGCTGTTTAAAAGTTCTATCGGAATTTGAGGCACGGTATAAATTTAATAAATAGTTTTGCTATCCATGCAGTTAAATTCAAAATATCTCCCTGTTGAACAAGTGCTATTAAAGCTGCAAAGTTGGTGTGCATATCAGGAAAGATCGCATTTTGAACTGGATAAAAAGTTGGCTGAGTTTGAATTAACAATGGATGAAAAACTGGAGATCGTTTCTAGCTTAATTACCCAAAACTTTATCAATGAGGAAAGGTTTGCACAAACATTTACCCGGGGTAAGTTTAACATAAAAAAATGGGGCAAGGTGAAAATTAAGGCACATTTAAAAATGCATAAAATCCCGCTTAAGCTAATTAATTTGGCAATTGCCGGTATTCCAGATGAAGATTACCTATTAACTATTGAACAATTAATTAAGATAAAAAGTAAAACAGTTAAAGGGCCAAATCACCTTGTTAAAAAACAAAAAGTGATTAATTATTTAATTAGTAAAGGATTTGAGTTTGACCTGATTATGGATGTATATAAATTAATAGAAGATGAAAATAAAATTTAGTTTACTTTTTTTACTGCTCATTTTTTTCGGTTGTAGTCCGGTTAGAATGGTAAAACCATTGCAGAAAAGGCAACAAATTGTTGGAAGTAGTTTTGGCGGACCGCTTATTAATTTTGCCGGAGCGCCAATTCCCATTCCATTTACAAGTCTTTTTTATGCCAATGGTATAACTAACAATGTAACGGTTATTGGTGGATTAAACACAACTTCCTTGTTGTTTGGTAATATTCATCTTGATGCTTCTTCATGTATAAATCTTTTTTATAAAGAGAATAAGTATGGCATCAGTTTAAATCCGGGAGTACAAAGTATTTATCATATTAGAGATTCAAAAAGTTTTGGTTTATGGCCAACGCTCGATTTAAATGGGTATTTCCATTTCAAAAACAAATCATCCTTTTTATATACCGGCGTCAATTCGTGGATTGAGTTGAAAAATCAAAAGGCACATGGTGAAAAAGTAACGGCCCCGCTTCTGCCAAGTTTTCAAATCGGTTATCAGTTGGTAAACACAAAATGGAATCATCAATTCGAAATAAAATACCTGGGTATTGGAAGATCAAACCAGCCTAATGTGGTTGATTATATAGGTGGGGCAGGTCAAGGGGCTTTCGGTTTATTTTATGGACTTCACTTTAAATTTTAACAGATTGATATGAAGACAATACAATTTATACAAAAGAGTGCTTTATTAGTCCTAACTATAGGCTTTACGGCCTGTTTGAAATTAGATGCCAATCTTTACAATAAAAAGAAACTGGATGCTTATCAATTGGATAATTATACTGGAGAACAGGATTTTATATTGTCTCAGGATTATGCCATTCCCGGCTCTTTAATTCACCAGTTCACTTTACAATCCAAGTCCAAAAACGAAAGTAAAGCCACAACCATTCATGCGATTTATATTGGCAATTTAACCACTATTGCCAATGACACCATAATTGTGTATTGCCACGGTAACAAATGGCATATGGACTTTTACTGGCAACGCGCAAAATTGCTGGCTCATGTGAATGGTAAAAACAAATACGGCGTTTTAATGATGGATTATAGAGGTTACGGATTAAGTGAGGGTGAGCCAAGCGAAGAGGGTATGTATGCTGATGTGGATGCTTGTTTTCAATGGTTAAAACAAAACGGCGCTAAAGATAATCAGGTAATGGTTTATGGTTTCAGTATGGGCAGCGCACCAAGTTGTGAATTAACAGCTAATGTGTCGAGTTTATCACCTTCCAAACTTATTTTGGAAGCGCCTTTTGCCAGCAGTGCAGTAATGGCTCAGGATGGTTCTCAATTGAGCATGAGTGCCAGTTATTTTACGGATTTAAAAATTGATAATGCAGAGGAAATCAAAAAAATTAAGATTCCTTTTCTTTGGTTACATGGTACTAACGATAATTTTTTAAATTATAAAACACATGGGCAAGTAGTGTACAATAATTATCAAGGTATTTATAAAACCCATGTCTTGATTAAGGATGCCGATCATTCTGAAGTACCTTCAAAAATGGGTTTTGATGCGTATTTACGAACACTAAAGGAATTTATCACCAAAAAATAGCCTTTCTTGGTTAATTTGTTGCAATTTAACGTTGCTTTATGATTTGTTTTGGTAAAAATAATAGTAAATTAGTGACCTACTTTTGAGCATCGAACAACATATCCGAGAAATTATTCGAGATGTCCCAGATTTTCCGAAACCTGGTATTGTTTTTAAAGACATAACACCAATATTCTATGATCAGAAAATGTGCAGTCAGATTGCTGATGAAGTCATTAGTCGTTTAACAACAATACCTGATGCCATTGTTGGCGTTGAAAGTCGTGGATTTTTATTTGGCTTTTTAATTGCTAATAAGCTAAATGTTCCATTTGTATTGGCTCGTAAGCCCGGTAAATTGCCATATAAAACGGTAAGTTTCGAATACGATTTAGAGTACGGAAGCGCTAAAATTGAAATGCATGAAGATGCCTTACAAAAAAATTGGAATGTACTGGTGCACGATGATTTGTTGGCAACCGGAGGCACTGCAGCGGCTGCGGCACAATTAATTAATAAATTAGGAGCTAACGTAATTGGTTTCAATTTTATTGTTGGCTTACAATTCTTAAAAGGAGAAGAAAAATTAAAAAAATATTCAAATAATATAACATGTCTGGTTCAGTATTAGAAAACAATGCAATTTCATTTGCAAAAAACGAAAATCAATTAATGATTGCGGATATGATCCGTAAATTTGGTAAAGAGCATATTACTCCTAAAATGATGGAGTGGGACGAAGCTCAAACTTTTCCACTTGAAGTATTTAAAAAGTTAGGTGAATTAGGTTTAATGGGGGTTTTGGTTCCAACTGAATATGGCGGAAGCGGATTTAGCTACACTGAGTATGTAACTGCTATTACCGAATTGTCAAGCATTTGCAGCTCAATTGGTTTATCCATGGCAGCTCACAATAGTCTTTGCACGGGCCATATTTTAGCTTTCGGAAACGAAGAGCAAAAGAAAAAATATTTACCAAAGTTAGCTACAGCAGAGTGGATTGGTGCCTGGGGTTTAACTGAAGCAAATACCGGGAGCGATGCCATGCGCATGCGTTGCACTGCGGTTCAAGACGGTGACTACTGGGTAATTAATGGCACCAAGAATTGGATTACACACGGAATTACCGGTGATGTAGCGGTAGTTTTGGTGCGCACAGGTGAGTTATTAGACAGTAAAGGTATTACTGCTTTTATAATCGAAAGAGGAACACCGGGTTTTAAAGGTGGTAAAAAAGAGAATAAATTAGGAATGAGAGCCAGCGAAACAGCTGAGTTGATATTTGAAAACTGCCGTGTACACAAATCACAAATTCTTGGTAATGTTGGTGATGGTTTTATTCAGGCCATGAAAGTATTGGATGGTGGTAGAATTAGTATTGCTGCTTTGAGTTTAGGTATTGCCAAAGGTTGTTTGGATGCAAGTATTAAATATTCTAAAGAAAGAGAACAATTTGGACAATCAATCTCTAAGTTTCAAGCAATAGCTTTTAAGTTAGCTGATATGGCAACTGAGTTTGAGGCAGCTGAATTATTAACGTTAAATGCAGCCGATTTAAAAAATAAAGGACAAAAAGTAACAGTAGCAGGTGCCATGGCTAAATATTACGCCAGCGAAATTTGCGTAAAAGCAGCAAATGAGGCAGTGCAAATTTTCGGCGGTTATGGCTTTACTAAAGATTTCCCCGTTGAAAAATTTTACCGTGATAGCAAATTATGTACAATTGGTGAAGGAACCAGTGAAATCCAAAAATTAGTTATAGCACGTGAACTTTTGAAATAAATAATATAATGTTAATTGAAAAACCTTGTTATTTTAACAAGGTTTTTTTGTTTAGTTAAATTTATATTGTAAATTTAAATATCTAAAATTTAAAACTTAAACTATGAATTTACAACAAGCAGCTGCAATGGTTGAAGAAAGCATTAAGGGATTAAATATTGATCCTGTAGCAGCAAGAAAAGAAAAAGAAGGTCAATGGAACATCACCGTTAAAGGTGCGCCTGTATACCTGGATGTATTCAATTTTGCTACAAAACCAGAGAATTATTATTTCCAGGTAATGAGCCCATTGTTTAAAGTTCCCGAAAATAGAAACGAAGAATTATATGGCGACTTATTGGATATGAATTATGACATGTATGCTTGTGCGATTTGTCGCAAAAACGGTTGGTTTTATATTTTAGCTTTGCGTCCAACTACCGGATTAGATCAAACTGAAGTGAATTATTTAATCGATACAGTGTCACATTACAGCAATGATTATTACAGCAAGTTAACCTTCAAATATAAAGATGTGCTTAATCTGAACCCAACTGCTGGAGCTCCTAAATAATTGTTGGAATTTTCATTTTAATCCCCGGTTCAAAAAATCGGGGATTCTTTTTTTATACCTAAATTTGCCAGAAAATAGTGTAGCTTTTTAACTATGAAAATTAATGTAAAACGTTTAAACCAAAATTTTCACATGCAAGCCCTTAACGAAGAGGGAAATATTGTAGAAATGGATGGTTCACCGGAAATTGGTGGCGAAGGAAAAGGAATGAGGCCGATGCAGTTGTTATTAACTTCGCTTGGTGGTTGCAGCTCAATCGACGTTTTATTGATTTTAAAAAAGCAAAAACAAATTGTTGAAGCGTTTGAGGTGACGGTGGAAGGCGATCGTGAGAAGATGGGTGATTATTCATTATTCAAAACAATAACACTTCATTTTAAAATTAAAGGTAATGTTGATTCTATCAAGGCTGAAAAGGCAGTGCAGTTATCAATGGAAAAATATTGTTCAGTTGCTAAAACATTGGAGCCAACGGCAAAAATTACTTATAAAATTACCTTAATAAACTAAATCTAAATAATTGAAAAGCAAATTAATAGCTTAACTCATTGCAATAGAAACTATAACATGGAAAACAAACATTTTGATACGAAAGCCATCCGAGCACAACTTAAAAGGACAGATTATAACGAGCATTCTGTACCTTTGTTTTTAACTTCAAGTTTTGTGTTTGATTCGGCTGACGAAATGCGAGCAGCATTTAACGATGAATCAGATGATTTTATTTACTCCAGATATGTTAACCCTAATACCAACGAATTTATTCAAAAGGTTTGTATGCTTGAAGAAGCTGAGGCTGGATTTGCAACAGCATCAGGCATGGCAGCTATCTTTACAACCTTCATGGCCATTGTAAAATCTGGTGATCATGTTGTTTCCTGTTCTTCTGTTTTTGGTGCGACTCATGCAATTTTTACGAAACATTTTCCAAAATGGAACATTTCACATTCTTACTTCAATACCAATAAGGTTGATGAATTGGAATCTTTAATTCAGCCAAATACAAAGTTCATTTACCTAGAAACACCAACTAACCCGGCTATTGAATTAATTGATTTGGAGTCTGTTTCTGCAATAGCAAAAAAACATAAATTATTATTAATTGTAGATAATTGTTTTGCAACACCATATTTGCAACAGCCTATTAAACTTGGCGCAGATTTAGTGATACATTCAGCTACAAAGTACATGGATGGACAGGGAAGAGTGTTAGGTGGAATAGTTGTTGGTAAAAAGGAATTAATTAATGACATTTATTTGTTTGGTCGATTAACAGGACCATCCATGAGCCCATTTAATGCTTGGGTATTAAGCAAAAGTTTAGAAACATTATCTATCAGAATGGATCGTCATTGCGACAATGCTTTGTTTTTAGCGCAACAGTTAGAAGGACATGAAAAACTTTCTAATGTATCATATCCATTTTTAACTTCTCATCCACATTATCAAATAGCCAAAAAGCAAATGAAAGCAGGTGGCGGCATCATCACCATAACGCTTAAAGGTGGTTACGAGGCTGCAAAATTATTTATGGACCATCTCAAATTAATTAAGATTTCACCAAATTTAGGAGATGCCAGAACAATAGCTACTCATCCTGCTTCCTCTACACACTGTAAGTTAAGTGAGCAAGAACGCTTAGCTGTAGGCATCACCCCCGGATTAATAAGATTGTCAATTGGTTTGGAGCACCGTTCTGATTTATTGAATGATATTTTGGATTCTTTGGCTAATCTGCCATGATAGTCAATTCTATTAATTTGATTTTGAATAATAGAACACTATACAAAGAAATTAGTATTTTTAAACTTGATTAAAATAAACCATGAGTAAATTAATTTTAGCGAATGACGGAATAGATGAAACCGGAAAGGCAATGTTGGAAAGAGCCGGTTTTAAGGTTGTAACAGATAAGGTTAACCAGGAAAATTTGATAGACGAAATCAATTCTAAACAATATATTGCTTTAACAGTTAGAAGTGCAACTAAAGTTCGTAAAGATTTAATTGATGCTTGCCCCAATTTAAAGGTTATTGCCAGAGGTGGTGTAGGGATGGATAACATTGACGTTGACTATGCTAAAAGTGTTGGTAAAACTGTGATCAACACACCTGCTGCTTCAAGCAATTCGGTTGCTGAGTTGGTATTTGCACACTTGTTTAATGCTGTAAGATTTTTATACGACAGTAACCGTCAAATGCCTACCAATGGATTTGATAAATTTGATGAATTAAAAAAGAAATACGCAAAAGGTCTAGAATTAAAAGGTAAAACTATTGGTATTGTTGGTTTTGGAAGAATTGGTCAATCGGTAGCTAAAATTGCTTTAGGTTGTGGTATGAAGGTATTAGCATTTGATCCTTTTGTGACAGAGGCAACCATTAAACTTGAAATTGATGGCGTGAGTGATGGACCTTCTGTTACAATTCAAACGATTGGTTTGGATAAAGTCATAAAACAAGCTGATTTCTTTACTTTTCACGTTCCTGGTGGAAAATTAATTACCAAACACGAAATTGCGAACATGAAAAATGGCGTAATTTTGGTTAATACGGCCAGAGGTGGTGTAATTAATGAAGACGATCTTTTAGAAGGCTTAAACAGTGGCAAAATTTTACACGCCTGTTTAGATGTGTTTGAAAACGAACCACGACCAAGTGTTGGTATTTTAAATCATCCAAAAATTAGTTTAACACCACACATTGGAGCTGCTACAAACGAAGCACAGGAAAGAATAGGCGTAGAGCTTGCTGACAAATTAATAGAAGCGCTTCAGGCATAAAATCATTTAACACAATCGGGATAACATCTAAATGGCAACAATTAAACCTTTTAAAGCAATCCGACCTACTATTGATAAGGTCAATTTGGTGGCTTCCAGAAGCGTTGATGGTTATAATTTGTATGAGCTAAAAGATAAACTTGAAGCTAATCCATATTCTTTTTTGCACGTTATTAATCCTGATTTTGCAGATGGTGTTAGAACTAAACCGGGATCCATAGAAAGACTTAATAAAGTTAAAAAGAGATTTAAAGAGTTTGTAAGCGAAGAAATTTTTATTCAGGACGAACAACCGGCTTATTATATCTACCGTCAAATAAAGGATAAAACAACATTTGTAGGCATTATTGCATGTAGTAGTATCAATGATTATTTAAAAGGAACAATTAAAATTCACGAACAAACTATCACGCATCGCGAGCAGAAATTAAAAGAGTATTTGAAGGTTTGTGAATTTAATGCAGAGCCGGTTTTATTCTCTTATCCTGATGACGAGGTTATTAACCAGTTTTGCAGTGAAGCCATTAAACATCGCCCCGAATATGATTTCACAACTACAGACCGTATTCGACACAGTGTTTGGGTAATCAGCAGTGCGGAGCAGGTTGGTTTAATTGAGCAACGCTTTAAAGCAGTTGAAACTGTTTATATTGCAGATGGGCATCATCGCTCTGCTTCATCTGCTTTACTAGGTAAAGAAAAAGGTCAAAATAATCCAAATCACACAGGGCTTGAGTCCTATAATTTTTATTTAGGTGTGTTTTTTCCCGAATCTCAATTAAAAATTTATGATTACAACCGGGTGGTTAAAGATTTAAATGGATTATCGGTTGACCAACTTTTAAGCAGTATTAAAAATGATTTTGATATTGTACAGATTAAGGAAGAGTTGTTTGTTCCTCAAAAGAAGCACCAATTATCCATGTTTATTAATAACACATGGTATGCTTTAACAGCCCATTCTAATGTATATAATAGTTCAGATCCGGTTGGAAGCCTTGATGCACAAATTTTAACTGAGAAAATTTTAACCCCTTTATTAAATATTAAAGATTTAAAAACTGATAAACGAATCGGATTTGTGCCTGGTGTAAAAGGTGCTAAAACGCTTAAAAAATTAGTAACCGAAGGAAAGTTTGCCGTTGCATTTGGTTTATATCCTGTAACAATGGATCACCTCAAATGGATTGCGGATACAAATAAAATAATGCCACCAAAGAGTACCTGGATTGAGCCAAAAATGCGCAGTGGCCTTTTGGTATATAGTATTGAAGAAACCAATCAATAAAATTAAGAATGGAAGTTAAAACCGACATTCAATCAGCTATTGTTTCAATTAAATCAAAGTTGCCTGAAGGAGTTAGTTTGGTAGCTGTTTCAAAAACAAAACCAGCAGAATTAATTCAGGCAGCTTATAATGCAGGGCAAAAAGAATTTGGTGAAAATTATGTTCAAGAACTTTTAGAAAAGCAAGCGCAATTGCCTGAGGATATTAAATGGCACTTCATTGGTCATCTTCAAAGTAACAAAGTTAAACATATTGCACCTTTCGTTTATCTCATTCATGGGGTAGATAGTTTAAGTTTATTAAAGGAAATTAATAAACAAGGTCAAAAACTAAATAAAATAATTAATTGTTTATTGCAGGTTCATATTGCGGAGGAGGAAAGTAAATTTGGTTTCGATGTAGATGAAATAAATACTTTCTTCTACTCTAAATCTGCTATTAATTACCCTTTTGTAAAAGTAGTAGGTTTAATGGGAATGGCGACCAATACTAATAATTTGAAACAAATTGAAAAAGAGTTTAAACTACTCTCACAACTATTTGAAGCATTAAAACCGGCTAATAATTTAACAGTATTAAGCATGGGTATGAGCAGCGATTACCAATTAGCAATTAATTGTGGCAGCAACCTTATCAGGATTGGAAGTGCCATTTTTGGTAATCGTGTTTATCAGAAATAAATGGGTGAAATTGCAGCCATACTAACTACCATTTGCTGGAGTGTCGGTATTTTTCCTTTTACCATAGCGGCTCAACGATTAGGAACCGCAGCATTAAATCAATACCGTTTATTGTTAGCTTGGTTTATTATCACCATTATCCTACTATTTTTTTTTATCCATCAACCTGTTGATCTATTTTCATCACCTAAACCATTCCACTATTTGTTTTTAGGTTTATCAGGTATTATTGGTTTCACGATTGGTGATTATTGTTCTTTTTCATCCTTTAAAATATTAGGACCTAAATTAGGAAGTTTGTACACAACCTTTGCTCCCGGTGTTGCATTAATAGCGGGTTATCTTGTACTAGATGAAACCATTAATTTTGCAGGAATCATCGGTATCGCCATTACCTTAATGGGTGTTATCTGGTTAACATTATCTAAAAAAGATGCGGAACAAAGTAAAAAAATTGGTTTTGTACGCACGAATAAAGGTGTAATTTTAGGCATCTTAGGTGCAAGTTGTCAGGGTTTAGGTTTGGTACTTTCAAAATTGGGAATGAATTATTATCCTGAGCACAGTTTAAATACTTTTCATGCTGTGTGGATACGCTTATTATTTGCATTTTCATCAGCTTTTTTAGTTTCTTCAATTACTGGTAGTATTAAAGCAAACAGTATTCCGGTATTAAAAAACCATCAAAATGGGCTAGTATATATATTTACCGGTACTTTGCTAGGGCCTGTAATAGGAGTTAGTTTATCACTTTATACGATTCAACAAATAAATGTTTCTGTGGCCCAAACTATTTTTGCTCTGCTACCCGTATTTGTTTTACCAATTAACTTATTAGTTTATAAGGAGAAGATTAATGCACACTCTGTTTTTGCATGTTTTTTAGCAATTACGGGTGTTTTGATTTTAGTATGGCGTCACAAATTTTAACTGATTTTTTAGCTAAGCCTCAATCCAAGTTAAATTGCTTAGCTTTTGAAAAAAAATTGCTTGCAGACTCAATGCTGATGAAGGAGGCATTACACCTACTTTTTAATGGTAACAGAAGAGAACAACAATTAGTTGTTTGGCCAATTGCTAATGTTGGAGTTAAGTTTCCGGAATTGGTAGCAAACTACCTTGATAATTTAACAAACTTATTTCTTGTGAAGGGCACTCATCCGGCTATTAAAAGAAATCTGTTGCGAATTTTTGAGGTATCTATATTAACCGAACGAGATAAAGTAAAAATTCTTGATGAGTGTCTTTCTATCATTTCTCAATGCAAAGAGCCTGTGGCTTCGATAGCATTTGCAATTACCGTTGCTAAGCAAGTTGTTGATGAACACCCGGAATTGTTAAATGAATTTCAACTAACCATTGAACGGATTCCAAAAGAACAGATGACACCCGCAATCAGCGTTAGAATAAAAAGAGCACTAAAAAAATAATTGCATCTTCGTTCGTTTTAGGAACGGTATTTAACTTCAACATGATGAAGTTCAATAATTGGTTTTAAAAACTCTTCTAATTGACTGACGTTTAACTGCGAAGCTGCATCACAAAGCGCCTCTTCCGGGCAAGGATGACATTCAATAAACATTCCGTCAATCCCACTGGCTGCTCCGGCTCTAGCTAATACAGGCAAGAATTCACGTGCGCCACCTTTTTTATCAGCACTCGGAATACCATATTTTCTAACACAATGTGTTACATCAAACACAACCGGAAAACCAATATTATTAAGATGATAAAACGATCGTGGATCAACGATCAAGTCATTGTAACCAAAAGTATAGCCTCGTTCTGTTAAAATAATATTGTCGTTACCGGCATCAACACATTTTTGTGCAGGGTGTTTCATGTTATCGGGTGCTAAAAACTGACCATGTTTGATGTTGATAACTCGTTCGGTTTTTGCCGCAGCTACAAGTAAACTACTCTGCATACAAAGGTAGGCCGGAATTTGTAAAACATCTACAATTTGCCCTGCAGCTGATGCTTCATCATGAGAATGTATATCAGTTAATAACGGGAATCCAAATTGTTCTTTAACTTTTGCTAATATTTTAAGGCCTTTATCTAGTCCCGGACCTTGATAGTAACTTAAACTACTTCGATTATCTTTGATAAAGGATGATTTGTAAATGACTTTAATATTTAATTTTTCGCTTACTTCCTTAATCTTTTCAGCGGTTTCCATCATAATGGTTTCGCTTTCTATCACACATGGCCCACTGATTAAAAACAATTCATTACTTCCGCAAGCAATGTCACCAACATTTACGATTTTCTTTTTTATCATGACACAAAGATACTATAATTTGAATAGACCATAACTCCAAAGGCAATGTACAAATTCCTTTATTTATTTTAAACGGAGCTTATTTTGTTATATCCTTCTTTGTACTGATAAAGAAAATTGGATTAAAGTAAGTGGCTGGTATTTAATTAAATAGACCGTATTTTGTTATTGTATTTCGTTACTTTTGATTAATTATCTTATTTCTTTTTTGCCTGAATATTGTGTATTTTTATCGCTAACAAAAGAACTACAATGGATAACTCAATTTACCAATCAAAAAATAAAATTCGAATTGTAACTGCAGCAGCTTTGTTTGACGGACACGATGCCGCTATTAATATTATGCGTCGCGTAATGCAGAGCACCGGGGCCGAAATTATTCACCTTGGGCATGACAGAAGTGTGAAAGAAATAGTGGATTGCGCCATACAAGAAGATGCCAATGCAATTGCTATAACCAGTTATCAAGGCGGTCACAACGAATATTTTAAATACATGTACGATTTATTGAAGGAGCGTGGATGTGATCATATTAAGATTTTTGGCGGGGGAGGTGGAACCATCTTACCAAGCGAAATTGAGGATTTACACAAACATGGAATCACTCGTATTTATCACCCGGATGATGGCAGAAGTATGGGCTTACAAGGGATGATTAACGACGTTTTAAAACAAAGTGATTATGCCACTGGTACTAACCTTAACGGAGAGTTAAATCATTTAAAGGAAAAGGACTATAAATCCATTGCGAAGTTGATTTCTGCGGCTGAAAATTTTGGTGAAGAAAACAAACCTATTCTTGAAAAAATACACAAAACTGCCTTAGATTCTAAAACACCGGTGCTTGGTATTACCGGTACCGGAGGAGCAGGTAAATCCTCGCTAGTAGATGAATTGGTACGTAGATTTTTGTTGGATTTCCCTTCTAAAAAAGTGGCCATCATTTCTGTTGACCCAAGTAAACGAAAAACTGGAGGAGCCTTGTTAGGTGACAGAATCCGTATGAACTCTATTAAGAATGACAGAGTGTATATGCGTTCTCTTGCTACACGACAAAGTAATTTAGCATTAAGTAAACACGTTCAGGATGCGGTTGATATTTTAAAAGCCTCTGAATTTGATTTAGTAATTTTAGAAACGGCCGGTATTGGTCAATCTGATACTGAAATCATAGAGCACAGCAATATGAGTTTGTATGTAATGACGCCGGAATTTGGTGCAGCTACACAGCTTGAAAAGATTGATATGCTTGAATTTGCTGACATTGTGGCCATCAACAAATTTGATAAACGTGGGGCTTTAGATGCTATTCGTGATGTTAAAAAGCAATACCGTCGTAATCATAATTTATGGGATGCAGATGAAGAAACGCTTCCTGTTTATGGAACCATTGCCTCTCAGTTCAATGATCCCGGAATGAATCGCTTGTACAAAGCGGTGATGGATAAATTGGTAGAGAAAACGAATTGCGATTTAAAATCAAATTTCACCATTACTAACGAGATGAGTGAAAAAATCTATATCATTCCGCCCGCCCGCACCCGTTATTTAAGTGAGATTTCTGAAACCGCCAGAAACTATGATAAATGGGCTGTTCAACAAAGTGAAGTGGCGTTTAAATTACAAAGCATCAATAATACAATTGATAGTTTGAGAAGCTCGAAGATTGAAGACAAAGACAGAATTATTAAATCGTTAGAAGAGGAAGCATCCAGAATTTCATTAGACTTAGATCCAAAAAATTTAAAAGCACTTCAGGAGTTTGATGTTAAAAAGCAAAACTATCAAAACGAATTTTACATTTTTAAAGTGCGCGATAAGGAAATAAAAATCAAAACGCATTACGAAAGTTTATCGCACTCACAAATTCCAAAAGTTGCTGTACCAAAGTATACCGGATGGGGCGATATTTTGAAATGGAGTTTACGCGAAAATTTCCCCGGTGAATTTCCTTATACAGCCGGAATCTATCCATTCAAACGTGAAGGTGAAGATCCAACTCGTATGTTCGCCGGCGAAGGCGGTCCGGAAAGAACTAATAAACGATTTCATTATGTAAGTTTAGGAATGCCTGCTCACCGATTGAGTACAGCCTTTGATAGCGTAACCTTGTACGGTAACGATCCTGATCATCGACCGGATATTTACGGAAAAATTGGGAACTCAGGTGTTAGTGTTTGTTGTTTAGATGATGCGAAAAAACTATACAGTGGGTTTAATTTAGCTGATCCTAAGACTTCTGTTTCGATGACGATTAATGGTCCTGCTGCCACCATTGCTGCATTTTTTATGAATGCCGCCATTGACCAACAATGCGAATTATACATCAAAGCAAATGGTTTAGAGAAAGAGGTTGATGCAAAAATTGAATCTATATATAAAGCAAAAGGAACGAAACGTCCGCGTTACAACGCAGCTGAATTACCAGAAGGGAATAATGCATTAGGATTGATGCTTTTGGGTGTAACCGGTGACATGGTTTTACCTGCCGATGTTTATGCTAAAATTAAAAAAGAAACTTTAGCACAAGTTCGTGGAACTGTGCAAGCAGATATTTTGAAAGAAGATCAGGCGCAAAACACCTGTATTTTTTCAACTGAATTTAGTTTGCGTGTGATGGGTGATGTGCAGCAATATTTTATTGATAACAATGTTCGTAATTTTTATTCGGTAAGTATCAGCGGTTATCACATAGCTGAAGCGGGTGCTAATCCTATATCTCAACTTGCTTTCACTTTAAGTAACGGCTTTACGTTTGTAGAGTATTACTTAAGCAGAGGCATGAACATTAACGATTTTGCTCCAAACTTGTCGTTCTTCTTCAGTAATGGAATTGACCCGGAATATTCAGTAATTGGTCGTGTAAGTCGCAGAATTTGGGCTAAAGCCATGAAAAATAAATATGGTGCAAACGAACGAAGTCAGATGTTGAAATACCATATTCAAACTAGCGGAAGAAGTTTGCATGCGCAGGAAATTGATTTCAACGACATCCGTACAACCTTGCAAGCCTTGTACGCTATTTACGATAATTGTAACTCTTTGCATACAAACGCTTATGATGAGGCCATAACAACACCTACAGAAGAATCTGTTAGAAGAGCAATGGCCATTCAATTAATAATTAATCGCGAATTAGGATTAGCTAAAAACGAAAATCCATTACAAGGTTCCTTCATCATTGAAGAGTTAACTGATTTAGTAGAAGAGGCTGTATTAAGCGAGTTTGACAGAATTACAGAACGAGGCGGTGTGTTGGGTGCCATGGAAACCATGTACCAGCGCAGTAAAATACAAGAAGAGAGTTTGTATTACGAAACCTTAAAACACAATGGTGAGTATCCTTTAATTGGTGTAAATACGTTTTTATCAAGCAAAGGAAGTCCTACTGTTTTACCTCGTGAAGTTATTCGTTCAACAACCGAAGAAAAAGAGGCTCAAATCGCAACGCGCAACAATCTCTGGGAAAGCCATAAAGACAAAGGATCTGAGGTATTGAAAAATTTACAAGCTGCAGCTATTCAAAACAAAAATATGTTTGAGCAATTGATGGAAGCAGTGAAATATTGCAGCTTAGGTCAGATTACCAATGCTTTATTTGAAGTTGGTGGGCAGTACCGGAGGAATATGTAATGTTTATTTTTGAAAAATATAGTTTAAAATTTAAAAGAGTGCTTTTTTTGGGCGCTCTTTTATCTTTTTCCTCCTTTTTACTTTCTAAAAATGATACGCTTGTTATATTACAAAATATAGAGCATGCTCGCGAGCAATTTTCTAAAAATCCCGGAGTAGGTTTAAAATTTGCTGTAAAAGCGCTTAATCTAGCGTTAAAGTGCGAAAACCAAAAGTTCATTGGTAAAGCTAATAATACGCTTGGATCGGCTTATTACTTTCTTGGTAATATTGATTCCTCGGAAGTTTATCATTCCAAAGCACTCGAAATTCAGCTTACAATTAATGACCCCGAAGGTCTTGGCCGCTCCTATGCAAATTTAGGTAGTATCTATTCTGAAAAGGGATTGAATGACAAGGCGATTACATATTTTTTAAAGGCTGAAAAGACATTCATTCGTATAAAATATTTATTGGGTTTAAGCAAAACGTACAATAGCCTTGGAATTTTATTTTATAATATCAAAGATTATGATAATTCTGTTAAGTATTACACTGCCGGATTAAAACTTGCGCGTGAGCTTAAAGACGAGACGCTTTGTTACAGCATTGGTACTAACTTTGCAAATACATTAAGCTCTCAGAATAAAAATAAAGAGGCACTTTTTTTGTACATGTCAAGCTACAACATTGCCAAAAAGCAAGAAAATTATTCAGATCTAGTTACAATCTGCAATAGCATTTGCCAGCAGTACCTCAGTTTAAATAATCTATTATCTGCAAGAAAATATGATTATGAAGCTTTGAGTATTATTAGAACCTATCAATTGAGTGATTATTTCAAAGTTTCAGCCTTTGGGAACCACGGAATTATTCTTAAAAATGTTGGAAAATACGAAGAGGCAATTTTATACCTTGATTCAGCATTATTTTACGCAAAAAGGAATTCAGCTTTAGAAAAGCAGATCGCTCTTCACATCGAGTTAAGTCAGCTCTTTTTAAAAGAAAAGAAGTATCAAAGAGCCGTTGAAAACTTAACTATGGCAACCGAGTTAAAAGATTCCTTATACGCTAAAAACCTTGAAGAAAAATTAGCAGAAATAAATGCTGTGCATAATACCGATAAAAAAGATCAGGAAATAGCTTTATTGAATAATCAAAAAATAAATCAACGAAAAATTAATAGTCTTTTAGTTGTAATTGTTGTCATATCTGTAATTGCCTTAATCATTGCGATTTATAGTTATCTGCGCAAACGAAAGGCAAATGATCTTATTGCTAAACAAAAAGAGGAGGTTGAGAAAAAGAATTTAATCATAGAAGATAAACAAAAAGAAATTATAGATTCGATTAGTTATGCGCAACGTATTCAAAAGGCGCATTTACCAACTGATAATTATATGAATCGGTATTTACGTGATTAGAATTAGGTATTTTCTCTTCATGCAGCGCTATTTCTAGAACTAATAATGTAAATATAGTAAACGTAATGACTAAATTCATATTAATTTAGTCAATGTAATGACTAAATTTACATTAATTTAGTCAATGTAATGACTAAATTTGTATATTTGTAACATGGAATTGCATAGAATTCAATTAGAAGATCTTAAAAACAGCCTAAAGCCACAAAAGGTTACCGTTTTACTTGGCGCACGTCGCGTAGGAAAATCAATCCTTATTGAAACGCTTCTTAATAGCTACAAACAACCTTTTTTATTTTTAAATGGTGAGGATGAGGATACGCATTTATTGTTGGCACATAAGACCGTTGCTAATTACACTCGGGTAATTGGTGAAAATAAATTGCTTGTAATCGACGAGGCACAAAACATTCCCGATATTGGTAAAAAGTTAAAGCTGATGATTGATAGCATTAAGGGTTTAAAAATATTAGTTACAGGTTCCTCAGCATTTGATATTTTGAATGTAGCCGGCGAGCCGCTAACCGGCAGGTACAACTTAGTTTATTTGTACCCCATGTGGCAGGGCGAATTGAAAGAAAACGCACTTCAAATGAAGCAAAATTTAGAGGAACGTTTGATTTATGGTTCGTATCCTGAATTGTGGCACTTAAAAAGCAATACTGATAAACGAAAATATTTAATTGACTTGGTAAATGCCTATTTGTTAAAAGATATACTGATTTTAGACGGTTTAAGAAACTCTTCAATAGTGTATAGTCTTTTAAAGCTAATTGCTTATCAAATTGGAAAAGAAGTGTCCTACACAGAATTAGGAACACAACTGGGTATTAGTAAAAACACGGTTGAGAAGTATTTAAACTTATTAACCAAAGTGTTTGTCGTAATAAAAGTGCCCGCCTACAGCAACAATTTAAGAAAAGAAATTAGTAAAAGTCAACGTTGGTATTTTGTTGATAACGGCATTCGAAATGCACTTATCAGCAACTTTGATCCTTTAGCTTTAAGAAACGGCGATGAAAAAGGCATGTTGTGGGAAAATTATCTTTTCATGGAACGTTTAAAACGTAATACGTATTTAAACTCCAAACGAGACTATTATTTTTGGAGGACCTACGATGGTCAAGAAATAGATTTATTGGAGGAAAACACAAAGAAATTAGAGGCATTTGAGTTTAAGTTTAGTGGTAAAAAAAAGTCAAAAATTCCGGCTGCATTTGCTAAAGCTTACGCTAAATCAAGTTTTTGTGTTATAAATGAAAAAAATTATTTAGATTTTATTTTATAGTGCCTTGTGGTTGCTTAACCCGGTTAATTCATTAAACGAGGCTTTCATTAAAAAACTATTATTATCTTCGTTAATTATCAATTTAATGTTTTTATTAAAATCACCAATTGCCCTGCTTAGAACCAAAATATTGGTTATAATGCTTATGTTGTGGTGCTTAAAATTTAATGCTAACAATACACGTAAAATCGATTCGTTATACACTTTATTAAAAACTACAACAAGTGACACAATTAAAGTTGATTTGCGCTTAAAAATTGCCGCACTTTTAATGAAGGAAGATTCCCTAAAAGGAGAGCATGAAATTAAAATAGCGTTTGCAGCAATTAAATTAATTAACGACAAGTCATTCGCATTGAAATTCATTGAAAAAATTGGTAAAGTATATTACAATAACCGTATGCTGTCTAAAGCGCGTTCATACTGGAACTTTGGATTAGCTAAAGCTAAAGATGAAAATAATGCCGAATGGCAAGCTAAGTTTTATCTCAGAATTGCTGACTTTTTGCAACGAGAAGACTACTCTAAACAATGCATTATTTATTTTGACAGTGCACTTGTTTTTGCGAAAAAAAGTGAAGAAAAAATACTTACAACAATTTTAATGCTCAAAGGTCGTGCGCATTACGATAATGGTGACTATAAATTAGCAATGGAAAATTACATTGAGTCGCAACGACTATTTGAAAAGAATAAATGGCAAACATTGGAATATGGACACTTACTTCATTTTATTGGTTCTGTATTTAAACGTCAAGGATTTAATGATAAAGCACTAACTTATTACGAAAAGGAATTAAAGCTGGCTCGTGATATCAATAATAAGAGTTTAGAAGCAGAAGCTTTATACCTCTGTGCCGCAATGTATGGTGCTTCAGGCGATTTAATAAAGGAGTCTGTTTATTTAAATCAGTCTGTTATTCTTTTTAAAGAAGAAAAAAATGATCGCATGCTTGCTTTACTTTATGGAAACTTGGCTTCAAATCTCTCTGATAGAAAAGAATTCAAAAAAGCAATTGATATGTGTTTGAAATCGTTGAATATGTACATTGAATTAGATGAAAAGGAAGGATTATCATCAACTTATCGAACATTAGGCGATTTGCATGTAAAAATAAATGAACCTAAAAAAGCTTTGGTGTATTTTAAACAAGCCATGGATGCTGCCATGCAAATTGAAACCAAACAATTACTGAATAGAGCCGACATTACTGAATCTATGGCATTTGCATACGCAGATATGGGAGATTACAAAAGGGCCTTTGATTTGATATTAGATCATCGAGTAATACGCGATAGCCTTAATAATGAAAATAATGCCGAATACCTCCAATCCTTAGAAAAAGAGTATCAAACAGAAAAGCAAGAAAAGGAAATTGCGTTATTAAGTAAAGATAAAAAAATTCAGGAAGAAGAGATTTTAAGACAAACCAGTCAGCGAAAAAGTTTAACAGTGGTTATCATCTTGGTGTTGATTGTTGCTGCAATTTCAATGTTTGCTTTTATTAATAATCGTAAAAAGAGTAATTTGTTGGCTAAGCAGGTGAATGAAATCAATTACCAAAACGCTATTATTAAAGAAAAAAATAAAGATATCACGGATAGCATACAATATGCCAAACGACTTCAAGAGGCTGTTTTTCCTGAAACAGAGAGGTTGAATGCCTATTTTGCAGAATCGTTTGTATTATTTAGACCTAAAGATATTGTGAGCGGCGATTTTTACTGGTTTGAGGAAATTAAAGAAAAGGCCTTTTTAGTAGTTGGAGATTGCACAGGACACGGCGTTCCGGGAGCGTTTATGTCTATTTTAGGTCACAATCTTTTAAATCAAATCATTATTGAAGAAAAGGTAACTTCACCGGCACAAGTGCTTAGGATTCTTGATACCAGAGTAACGAATGCATTAAATAAAAAGGGTAATCGAGAAGAAAATAATGATGGCATGGATATTATAATTTGTGTTATTGATAAACAAAATTTAAAGTTAACCTACGCCGGCGCTAATCGTCCATTAATTATTAAACGCGGAAATCAATTAATCGATTTAAAACCTACAAAAAATTCAATTGGCGGAATTCAGCTTGATTCTGTTAAAGTTTTTAGGCAGCAAGAAATAGATATACAAGCAGACGATGCTTTGTATCTCTTTTCAGATGGGTATGCTGATCAATTCGGTGGACCAAAAGGAAAGAAATTTAAATACAAGCAATTAACAGAGTTTATTTTATCAATTGGCGCTAAGCCATTAAATGAGCAAAAGTCAATTTTACTTTCCACCCTTGAGAACTGGAAAGGTCAATTGGAGCAGGTGGATGATGTTTGTATTATTGGTGTGAAAATATAATTTTATTATTTTTTACTTGTTTATCAAATTTTAGAGCATAAAAAAAGCCCTTCCAAGTAGAAGGGCTTTGTGTTTTGTGACAATATAGGATTAAGATTTTAATTCGATTTCTTTAGCAACAATTTCTGTTACATATTTTTTAATTCCGTTTTTATCAACGTAACTGTTGTTATTTATTTTGCCTTCTAACGAAATAAAACTTCCTTTTTTAAGTTTACTTTCTAATTCTTCAGCTTGTTTACCCCAAACACTTACAAAATGCCATTGTGTGTCTTTGGCAGTATCGCCTTTGTAAGTTTTGTATTCTTCGTTAGTAGCCAACGAAAATTTTAATAATTTGTTACCGTTTTCAAATGTTTTTACTTCCGGGGTGTTGCCAATGTTACCTGTTAATTGTACTTTGTTTACTGCGTTCATATGATTTATTTTTTAGTTTATTATTAATTTATTTTTTGTGTATTGTTATTTATTCTTTTGTTTTGTTTAATGTTGGATTATGAGTTTGCTTTTTGGTAATGCACAAATAGCTCATTCGCAACAATTTCTGTATTGATATGCGTTACACCTGTTTTATCTGTGTATTGACGGTTAAGTAATTTGCCGTCTACGGTAACTTGCACACCTTTGTGCAGTAATCTTTCTGCAATGTTGGCAAGTCCGCCCCATGTTATTACTGTGTGCCATTGCGTTGTGTTGACTTTTTCACCTTGTTTGTTCGTGTAAAGGTTGTTAATGGCGATCGAAAATTTCGTTAGCTTGCTGCCGTTGTCTAAAATTTTCACTTGTGGTTCTGCACCTAATCTCCCGATTAATTGCACGTGGTTTTTCATGTTTGTCATTTTATATTTATTTATTTGTTTTTATCGTTTAAGTCGATTGGATACATCATTCATCAATCAACGGCACAAAGGTATGGCAACAAAAAAACGAGATTCGGTTATTAATCGTTTATAGACGGATAGAGTCGTTTGTAACCGTTTGTTGTCGGCTTATAGTGTTGTTATACAATGTATTATGTTAATTTATAATTTTTCTTATTTTTTTGATTCGAAAGTCGTTTTTAATCATTTATGCTAAAATCTAGAATAAATTCAGGTTAAACCCATTTTATTCATTTGGATTTCCAAATGAATAAACGATGTAAGAAAATTAACCATTTGTTCATGAAAACATGTAACCCAAATGGTGATTTTCTAAATCGTGTTTACCTGCTGTAGGCAGGATAAACCCAATTAATACAAGTAGTTATACCATTTATAAATTAAAAGTAGTCTAAAGCATTTTAAGTCACCCTGAGCGTAGTCGAAGGGTGCTTGAATATCAGACTTCGACTCCGCTCAGTCTGACCATAGACTATTTAACAATTATAA
>B570J29032_109959653_pt1 | contig 52757 bp, 34 predicted proteins | sample LakMenEpi16Nov12_FD_29032 | JGI IMG/M metagenome (IMG submission 29032) | reverse complement strand
CCACATTTCATCTAATGTTCCGTTAATATTAGAACCAACTCTTATTTGATTATCATCAATTTGTAATGTGGTTAAAGCTGATGTTCCTGCTTGACCAATTAAATTGGACATTATATGTCCTGAAGATGTAACCGTTGTTGTTCCTGTCTCTAACGCATATTGAAAAGGTGAATTTGGTATATCTATCCATGTTGGAGTTGCCGATAAGGTTGGGTTAAATTCTATGGTTACAAGATAGTTATCATTTGATGTGTTTAGAATAGATAAAGAATTATATTGTGATGTTACACCAATGTAAGATGATTTTAATCTATATCCAATAAAAGGATATTTAGTTCCTGATGTTGCTAAAGTTACGGTATTAGTTTGTTGTATTCCAACCGTCGAGTATAATCCGTTTAAGGCTCCTTCTGTCGATACTTGTGAACAAATCATATCAAAATATCCCGAACCACTTCCTAATTGTCTTATCTCATATCTTATAGGTTGATTAGGTGATGACATATAAACATTTGCCTCATTATTTGCACAATTATGTTCTGCAAAATAAAAAGTTTGTCCTGACAATACTAACCCAAATCTAAGTCTACCAACACCTAACCATTGGTAATCTACCGTCATCAAATTTGCTAAACTCCAATCGATATTTAAAGGGTCGAATTGATCGGTATTCCAAGTTGTTGTTGATGCACTAAATATTGTTGTTCCTGACCTCCATATTTGAAAACTTATATCATTAGTAATACCATTACTTTCTAAAAAGAATCCGTCAAAAACTGAATTATATGTTGATGCGGTTGTTGAAACAAATGTCCCAACTCTTTTTATCACATTTGTTTCAATTGATAAATTTGAAAAACTAGCTTCAAACAGCTGACTTTTTCCTGGTTGATATATCGGGTGTGTTTTTGTTTGTCTTATAACCAAATCATTATTTGCAGATGTCGACATACGAACTCTTGCATATTCTTTTTGAAATACCGATGTTGCAGTTCCCGCAGTAACCTCATCAACCTGTAATGGATTTTTATCGTAGACATGTTTTATATCTAAAAGATTTTGAACCGCCGCAGTTCTTAATCTACCAAAGGCATCCAAATTAGGACTATCAGAATATGAAATTTCGTTATTAAATATGTAACTCATAATTTTATTATATTATCCACCAATTATTGCTCCTAACAATTAAAGTTAGAGACATGTAGTTTATATTCATTACTGAACTTATTTGACCGTCAATCAATGAACCTCCAACCGGGTTTAGGGTTATTGGGTTTGTCGCACAATTTCCCAGTTCATCTTTGATTATTAAAAATTGACCCTTTCTACCAAAAGTCGAAGGTAGAGTTAATATAGCGGGTGCGGTCACCTTAACACCATAATAAGTATTATTCCAAGTTAATGTATCGTCTGAATTTATTTCTGTTGTTTGATACGTAGGACTTCCACCTGTGTAAAAACCTGACACACTGAAGGTTCCTCCGGTATTGTTTGTAAAGATTGCCGTACCTGTAGAGTTAGTATAAGTTCCTCCTGTGACGAAAACATCGGTCTTTGATTCAAATACCTGACGTATTGATGCCTTATATGAAGACCCTGCAGGGTTTTGACTTGTGTCCCCCGTTATAACGATGTGAATTAAATCATCTAATGTAACACCAGTTGCAAATGTTCGATCAGTTAATAAAGACATTTTTATTTAATAAATATTAGACTATTGAAAATTGTATTGTTGTCCGTCCATAAAGAAAAATAAGTCAAAATTTTGAAACTGTTTTTTTGTTGATAAATCTTCTCCAGGTTGACAGTTTATAATTTCAGAAACTTCACATCCAACACTATCAATAATTTTGAAAAGTAATGCAGGTGCGGTATTAAATTGAGGTGTTAAATTAAACAAATATGGAAATGTAGTCCCGCTTCCAACGTATTGACATTGATTACCATAAACATCACAAGCAATTCCACTAAAGGGTGGTGTTACGTTATTTGCCGATATAACATAAACTTGACTTACCATTTAACTACAACTTACACAAGATATATCATAGTCTATTATTAGTTTGACCATCAACTGCGTATCTTGTAATGGGTTTATTGGAACGATTTCACAACCTTTTGGTATTTCATCACAAGTTGTGCTAACCGTTATTCGATTTGTTACAATATCAATTGTAACTGCAGAAATACCTATGAAATTTTCCAAAGTGTTTATAATTGTATCGGCCCACAATTGGTCTGTTGGGTAGTCCGTTGATCCACTTGATGTGTAAAATTCTGTCTGAGCCGACTGAGAACCAACACTAGCATAAATAGAAAACACGGCTTCATTTATAATACAATTTGTATCGCCACTTGTTAAATCGTAAAACCCTTCTAAGAACATTGACCTTATGTTCCGTTTAGTCACAAGACCACTATCTTTAAACTCATCACTACAAACGTTATAATATCTGTAATTGTTATATTTTTTTGTTCCTATAAGAGTTGTAAATTTTGTTAGTGTGCAACCGCTAGCATCCACAACGGTGCAACTATATGTTCCTGCGGTTAATTCTGTTACGGTGCTTCCTGTTTGTGATCCAACAGATCCTCCACTCCAAATATAAGTGAATGGTGGTTCACCACTATTAATGTAAGTTGTTATTGTTCCATCGTTTCCAACTATAGGTTGTGTTGAAATAAGATTGAAAAAAACGGCCTGACTATTTGAAATAAAAACAGGAATTGTTTGAGAACAGGATGGTGATCCTGAATCTTGAACTGTCAATGTATAGTTTCCGTATTTTAAATTAGTAAAAGTGCTAATTGGTGTGTTTGTTGTTGTTGGATTGTAAGTTGGTCCAACTAAAGTATATGTGTATGGTAGAGTTCCTCCAGTTGAAACTGATGCTTGTAATATACCATTATTTTGACCACATGTTGTTCCTGTGGTTGATGCTGAAACGGTGAATAAATCAACAGAATTGATGGTTGTGGTTGCAGTATAAGTGCAACCAACTGAGCTCACAGTCACTAAATATGTTCCATTTGTTAATCCGTAGAAAAACTGATTCGAATTGTTAATGGTTCCCGTTTGTTGTATTCCTGTTGATCCTGATATTGTGATTTGAAGGTTTTGAGCGGTGCTTAACCCATTATCAACCAAAACTTGTATTATTCCATTATTAGTAGAACATGTTGAGTTTGTTGTGTTTATTGCAACATTCGTAAATGAGTTTGGTGTTGTTAAAGTTACCGAATCGTAAATTGTGCAAAGACCAGCATCAGTTACCAAAAATGAATATGAACCACTTGTCAATCCTGTGAATATTACTGAAGTTCCAAAAGTTATTTCAACTTGACCTGTTGATGCACTAAAAAAGTAAGGTGGTGTTCCATCAACAACAATGAATTCCACTTCACCGTCATTTTGGAAGCAACTTGGTTGTTGTAATACTATGAAACCTCCCGAAGTTATAGGATTGACATTATTCACCGTAAAAGATTGTGAATCAACACACCCTAATGAGTTCGTCACCGTTGCGACATAAGTTCCGGCGGTTAATCCCGTTATTGTCTCACCACTTTGAGGTAAAACACTTGGTGACCAATTTATTGTGTATGCCGATGTAGGTAGAGTTAGACCCGTTAAAAATATTTTACCTGAAGCCGGTCCAAGACAAGATGCGTTATCTACAACATAACCTCCAAAAGTAAAAAGGTCTGACGGATTTATTATGACTGAGGCAGTAATTCCTGTGCATCCACCACCATCATTTGCAACGATGTAATACGTATCGGCAGATAGTGAGGTAAAATTATAGTCATTTGTAGTTGATGTTGCTGAACTTATAAAATTATCTAAACCATCGTATAAATAAAAGGTTGAAAATCCGTAAACTCCTGAAGTAAAACCGGTAATTGATCCATTATCTAATCCACAAGTAGTGTGTTCGGAATCGATTGTTGCTGTTGTTCCCGTTGAGATATATACTGATTGGATTATAGAATTACTTCCTCCATCAGTTATTTGAAGAAAATATGTTCCTCCGCTCGCACCTGAATAATAATATTCATATGGAGGAGTTAACCCACTTGTTGGGAACGGGCAACCTGTTGTAATACAACTTACCGCAAATGGTGGTGTATTACCTGTGACTTGTAAAAAAACTTCCCCAAGCCCCAAATTGGAACAATCTCCGGTTACACTATATTGTAAAAGCGATATACTCATTATGCGTTACAGAAAATATCAAAGTTTATTCCCACATTTAATTGAAAATCGTCGAAGTTCGGAACGCAGTTATTATTAAACACAACCAACGTCTCGTCCTCCTCATCGATATTATAACTATATCCATAGTTTAGTAAATCGGTGAATGTTTGTTGGACCGCTAAAACCCACGTAGATGGGCTTGGGTAACTTCCCGTTCCAACACCTGTAAAAAATTGTTGTTGTGCGATTTGAACTCCGTTTATTCTAACATCCACAAACCAAGTGCTAATTGTTGAGTTTAACTGGCAGGTATTTGGGTTAATTCCTATTGAAACGAAAAATTCTTGTAAAGTTTGATTTAATATTACACCAAAAGATGTAATGTTTGGATCCGAATTCCAAGGATATAAACCACAAGTTACTTCTTGAACAGGACAGTCAATCACATATAAATTAGTTATTAAATCACAAGGAGTGCAAGGTATTGGTAAAAACTTACAACCTTCTTGTCTTCTCCATACAAATTTTTGTCTGTGGAAAATTGAGTTTTCTAATCGGACACCTGTGTTCCAAATTGTGGTTGCAGGAACCATTTGTTCTATTAGTTGTATCCAATAGTCACCCATACCATTAACAAAATCAATCATCGTTTTGTATGTAAAATTATCATTTGGAATACCAGCCTGAGTTAGTGATTCCAAATATTTCCAATAAATCGATTGTAATGTTGGGTATCCTCCCGTTTTTCCGTCAGTAATAAATTGACGATTTCGGGTGTTTATCATATTTCTCCAAAATGTTTGGGCAAATTCAAAGAATGTTTTTTGTTTTGGTTTTGGGACTATTGTTGTCCAATCCACTCCCCCTAATTTAGGATATGGATTATAAGTTTGACATGGTGAAGGTGGTGTATAAAATAACCCTTGTTCAGGTATTGGGTAGTTGTATTGTCTTGACATAGTCCAAACGTCATAAACAAGACCCTGAGCCGGGTTCATCATTATATCCACATTTTTAACATTCAAAGTCAAACATTCCTCACCAACAGAATAATAAGCGGTAAAACCACCATCGGATGAGACTCTTAAAAATGGATCAGTATCAACCCAACTTTTTTTATTGTCTTGGACATTTCTTAATTTATACCCAAGATCCATATATGGAAATTGTCTATACCTTTGTAGATATTCTTGACCATAGTTAAAAGGAATAAGTTCAGTTTGATAATTCGGGTTGTTTCCTGTGAATACGGCATTTGTCGGAACCGCAAACTCGGGCATTCTATGTTGTGGTGTTGATTGATACCATCCCCCTCCAACTTGAAAGAAGTAGTCTTCGGTTGCTGTTGGCATTTTTGGACACCCAAAATCATCAACAGGGTAATCGTTTCTTGTGGTTAGAACGTTTGCGTTAGTAGTTGTCGTCGTAAATCCTGTATATTGTATTCCTTGTATTGAAAATACATTTGCCGTTTCTAATACTGGAAATTGTTGTATGAAACTACCTAAACTAATTTGTGCATATTGTTGATCGAACTCAGACATATTTATTCGTCTGTCGGCTACGTAAATATATTCATTAAAATCAATCAAGGCTTCAGGAGCCCCAATCATTCTTAATAAACACTCAATAGACTTTCTTGTTCCTTTTGATTTAAAAAGGTATGCTGAGTTGATTATTATGTTTCTAAAAAATTGGTAATTGACTTCCTCGGGTGTTGGTCCTATTTGTAATCCTGGAAATCTATTTGGTTGAGTTGTAAATACGGCTTGTAATAACTCCTCTTGTGATATGGGTGAAAAATTTGTGGCCCATCCAAGAGTTTGTGCCAAATTTTTTAAAAGTTGTGATGGTATATCATTTTGAACGGTATAATGAACACTATTTATATTTCCAAGTGCGGTTATAAATGTTCTTGTTTCGTCAAAACTTCTTCCGTAAATCTGAAGTAATTTTTCAAATTTTTGATCGGGTGTATCAAATTCTTTTAAGGCACCAGTTGTTAAAAATCTTGATATAATATTGGTATTGTATTGGTCAAGATTCACCGCAAACTCATTAATTTGAATTAGATAATTATCAAACGTTACTGTTGATATGTCCAAGTTCCAAACTCCTCCTTTGGGCCAAGTGGCACTTTGTTTTGTAATAGCAAAACTCCCATCTTCTTGTTCGATCGGAACATAAAATTGAGCGGTGTATGGTGGTGTTATACTTCGGTTCAACAAGAAATTTTCAACAGGATCAAAATCCAAATTATAAACCCTATTAACTTCAAAATCGTTTGGTCTGATTACCAAGTAATCATTTGTTGAGGTCAATCCGCTAAATGGGTTTCCATCAACAATTATTTTTAGAGTAGTCGAATTACTATCTGTTGGAAACAAATAGTTTAATGGATACTGTTTTCCATTAACAAACAAAATGTATTTTTTATACTCCAACTTCATGTTTCTTAGTGGTGAAACTTGAAGTTCATTAAACATCATATTTGTCTCGGCGTTTATCGTATAATCTATTTCAAAAGGATTAAGAATAGAAGATATATAGATTTCTAATGTTGTATCATCAGCAACCTTATCATAAGATATGTTAAATGCGGTTGTTTGTTTTGCAAATGTTGGTGTTGTTGAATTTACCTCTAAGGCTGCAGGAAAATAGTTAATTATTTTTGTAACCGAGACTGAAAATCTTTTAACCAACGATCCATATTGTGTGAAGTTTGTTACTTGTGATAAATCATAATTTGGATAAACTCTATAATTGTTAGCCAGAATTTGTGCCGATTCAACTTGGTTTGAAATATTCAAAGACTCCAAGTTTATTGGGTCTGAGAAAGTTCCTATGGTAAAAGTTCTGTTTTGTTTTTCACTAATACCTGTTGTGAAATTAAAATTCGCTTGCGTTAGTCCTCCTCCAGTTACTAACTGAACTCCAACCAAGTTATTTGAAAATTGGTTAGCCGCACTACTTTGAGGGGGACAATATATTTTTTCAAATGCCATTAAGCCGTAATATTGTTAAATGCCTTAGAGAAATCGATATTCTCATTTCGATCTTGTCTAACCTCATAAAGAAGGGTATTAAACTGATCTTTAATTTCGTATAAGTTATATTGTTTGTAAATATTGTTGTTTGAGTCGTAAATTGTGTATATACCGTCTTCCATAGATTTGGTTTGATTTCCATAAAGAGCAATTGCTAATGTTGAAATATCCTGATCCACAATTTCAATTTCTGTGGTAATCGGGTTGAAATATGTGTTGGTTATAATAATATTTTGATTGGGTTGTCCTATAAATGGTGTTGCACTTGGTTTATTTGTTGGCGAAGATGATGGTGATAAAGTGCAAAACAATAAGTTTGTTGCTCCCTCCACATATCTATATCTTATTGATTTTTGAATTGTGTTTGTCAAGTTCTGAACAACTGGTTCGCAATAAAATGAAGATGTAATAATTCTAAAAAAGTTAGGTATTTTTGTTCCATCAGAGTTAAGATACTCAACTCTAAACCCAACCAAACCTTGATTAACAAATTTGTTTCTATATTGTGATGGAACATTATTGAGGTCAATAACAATACCTTTAACATTTGGTAATGATGATAAAACACCACAATCTGTTATTACTGTTCTAATTTCAGCAGGTCTTATCATTAGGGTGTATATACCAAGCTTGTTGAATTGATCTGCCGGTAATTTTAGATTATAAAGCCCTCCTAAGATTTCAACACTACTTCCTCCTGTATTGTTATTATTAAAATACGGTCTCAACACGTCTTGAGCATTCAAAGTTGATAAAACAAAGTTTTGTGTGTCATCTCTAGATTCAGTATAAACCATTACGATTTCAACATCCTCGGGACTTACGTCTGCCGGTCTTATATTTCCATAATTACCTGTTGCCATTTTTTTTCTTTTTTATAAATATTTAAGTTGATACTTTTTCTATTGTAAAATATTTGTATCCGTATTTTTGTAAATCACCAATATTATCAACTTCACCTAACCTCATAACATTTTCTAATGGTGTGTATTTACCTCTTTCTATATACACGTTAGTTATTATTTCTGCTTGGTCAATAACATTCATCAAACCTTCATCTTTTGTTATACCCGTCATGATTATTTCGCCAGGAACTAATCCATAAGAATTCACAAAATATATTGTAAAATCTTCATAATCATGATAAATCATATCGTTTATCGTATAAGCGGTATAGGTATTTGTTTGATCAACACCATAAAAAGTTCCTATGGCCCCTGTGGATCCTGTAACCTGAACTCCCAAAACAAATTTCCCCGCAACTAAATTATTTTTTGGACCATATTGTGCCAAGTCGTTCACCGAGGACTCTGTTAGTCCTGTTATTGGAAATGGAACTGTTGTATAGTTGTATGAATAATAGTCGTTAATATCGGTATTAGAATCCCCCGTAAAAATATAGTCATAACTTATGGGGGTTGCGCTCCAACTACCTCCAGCAGGAAAAAATGTTATTGAACCTTGTGGGTTTGGTATTGTTGCATTTGTGAAAGGGGTTGTTATTGGTTTTTGAACTTTTGATATACCCCAAGGTGATGTGGCCGTTAATGTGATGGTATAATTATTTTGTGCCGTTGGGTAGATGTGTGTTAGTGGAGTGATCCCTAATACTTGTTGTGTTGGTGACCCATCTCCCCAATCAACAACAAAGGTCACGACACTTAGAAATTTTATTAGTTCTAAATCTGATGTATTATAAAACACATAGGTGAATGGGTTTATTGTATCTGCCGTTACAATAAAGTTATTTAACACATCGGCTTGTAAAACCATACCATCGAATGGTGAGTAATAACCTATATCGATAGTTGTTTCAGTAATCATAATATTTACAGAAAGACCGGTCAAAAATGATGTTCCTTCTGTATTTCCACTTAACAAATATGACATAGGTAGATAAACTCCTGTTTGACCTATGTCAGATACTGTTGTTGGGGAATTAACCAAACAACAAGGATCCAAAATTTCAAAGATGTTTGTTAGTCCCGTAAAACCAGCAAAAACCAAATCACTTTTTATGTTTTCGGGGGATATAATAAATTTGTAGTCAGGACTTTCCATTATGGGGTTACGTATTCATACCAAATTATCGGTGATGTCGTATCACCAACTCTAAGTTGAGTTGATGTAGAAAACACTTCGTATGTTTTATCACTATAATTCAAATTCACTTTATAGTAGAAATAGTCCGCATTATTAAACTGAAATTTATTTGGTGTAATTAAATCTTGTCGGGTGTTGGTCATTTGTTTAAATACTCCAAGTCTTGCGTTAAAAAATTTAGCAGTCATATAAAACTCAGATATATCAATAAAGTTTCTACTTCTTAACCAATAAATATAAAACCCTTCTTTATCTGCACCAATACTATCTAAAATCATAGTAGGTTTTTTAATCTCAACAGAGGGAAGTAAATTATTTAAAACCACGGTTTGTGTGAGACCTTGTTGGACTGGAAGAATTATTGATAGATATATTTGTTGTGTTCTTTCATCTTGAGTATCGTAAAAATCAAGTTTGAAAAAAGACTTGGTGAAAGGTTTTGAATAATAATAAACTTCCTGAGTTGAGAATCCTTCATTCAAATATGAACTACTCCAATTACCAACGGTATTTGCTGTTATGGGTTGTGAATCGTCATAAAAATTAAACTCGTAGTTAATTGCCGTGTCGAGATTTGGAAATGTGTTATGTGAAAACCTTGCAATCTCGAAGTCAGCAGCAATTCCTGTTACTTCCTTAATTGCCTTTGCTTCATATTCAGAAATACTATCATCACGCCCCATGAAATCCCACTGCATGTTGATAGGAATGTTCAAATACTTGTTAGTATCATCTTTTACTATTTTTACTCTACTCGCATTCATCTACAGTTGGCTCAGGTATTGTTGTTGTGTTTATAGGAACGGAACCTATTTGTGCGTAATCGCTTGGTATATTGTAATTTTCGGGTGTTATTTTAAAAATTGTATTCAAAAATGGATAATGAGCATCATTTAAATATGGATAATCCACACCAACACCATCAGTATCAACAAATCCATAAGGATATAAATCTCTCCATCTAAAAAGTGCATTTGTTGTTGAGTAATAAGCATAATCAGGAATACCAACAACGTTGATCGAACTACCTTCTTCAATATAATCAGAAAATGCCCTTATTTGTATTGTCCTATGTGGTTGGTAAAAATAACCATATTGATTTGTTGTTGGTAATGTATTATCCAACTTAAACCAATTTTCATTATACGTGATTTTATGTTGATACGTTGAAATTACTCTTTCGAATTGTTCAAAGTTATTCCATTCACAATAATCTCCGTCGATAGTATCGCCAGACGTTAGTAAGTCATTATAAACAAATGGTCCATTACCGAGTAATGAATTATATTGACTTTGGTTTAAAGAAGTGCTTGAGTTTGGGTTATTTTGATCCCACCATATTTGAGGGTTACCTTTATCTAAAAAAGTATTGAATTTCCATCCTTGTTTTAGTTTTTGGGTCCATCCAAAATACCCTCTCCACACCGTTGTAATAAACAATTCACTAACAGGTCTTTTTTGATTGTCCCTTAAATTCAAAGTATTTACATCACAATTAAAAGATAATGTATAAGATCTTGCACCTTCTTTAATTGAGTTTCTTTTTCTTTGGTCGGGGGTAAGTGATTTTATCTCACACTTTTGTTTGATATTATAAACGTTTTGCTCATACCCCGCATTGGTTAAAACGGCGCAATTTGAGTCGGTAAGTATTTTATGTTTTCTAACATAATACTCACTAATAGTATCAGCAGAATTTGCAGGATTTATTACTCTTTTGAATGTTCCTTGATTTAAGGTTTGAAATGTAGTTCCTGTGTATCCAACATTTTGAATATTAAAAATATAATTCTCAGACCCAGACCCACCGTCCCCCAAACTAGTAACTTGGAAAAAAGAATTTCCATTATAGTTTGTTGAAAGTAAAACAAATTCACCAACACTAAGTCCATGAACAACAGGACATCTAAAACTAATAAATCTTGTTTGTATGTTGGTTCCAACTTCAATAATATAAGGTAATCCGTCACCTGATGTCCAATTCCATGAAAAATTCGTGTTGGGTTGAACCGCATACATTTGTTTATTGTAATCGTTTGTAAATGCATAACTTATGTAATGAGACCAATTATATGTTGTTGCACTAACTGATTTGAAATTCAAATGGTTGTTGGGGGGTAGGGTATATCCTTGAACGTCAATATCGGTTCTAATAAAATCAAACTCAGAATACTGTGGAAAACCATCCCAAGGTATGTTTGAGTTAATCGGTAAAGGTGGAACTGACGGAAAATTTCCTGACGGATAATATGAAGCGGCATTTGAAACTGCATTAGTATAATATAAATTATCTCTAAATGGGGGATAACTCGTGGATCCCGTATAAGAGTTTTCAAATACAACCATAAACTTGGTGACGGGTCTAAATGTAAAAGACAATTGACGTTCTTCATCAAATACGGTCGCCAAATTCAAATCAACACTTCTGTCAAATTCAACGAGTTCTTTTTGACTTTGCACCAAAGGCAGACTCATTTGTTGGTCTTGCTTTGGGGCTCCCTTGAATCTTTGTGTTGATTCTATAATTCTTGTTGTTGGATCAATTTGCATTATTCTTGTTCAGTTGGGACGTATAGTTTATAAAATCTATTAATAGCTGTTTTTCCGTTATTCAACCCAAAATAAAAATGATATGGTGCTCCAACCACAGTAACTGATGATGTTGTTATTGATGCACTTGGGGCTCCTTGTAATATGTTGGCCAAAGGTGTTATTGGTAATGGATCACCGTTTATATCGAAACTTGCCAAATAACCAAATTTGGTTAAGTTTGTTTGATATTTACCCGGAATACTTGTGAAGTCCAAATCTTGATATCTTTTTTGATAAAATCCTGAATTGGAGCTAGCGTTTGTAAACCAATTATTATCTTCAGATCCAAATATATTTGGTGTTCCAACAACATCTTGAGGAGTTGTAATTGCCCATCTATAATGAGGAACAACTTGTGATTTTGGATATCCAAAAGACTCTTCGATCAATGGTGTAAAACTATAGGTTTCAATACCTGGTGACATAATTTTTCTGTATCTCAACTCATCGGTATTTGCGGTAAAAAACAATCCCATAATAGGTCTTATTTTTTTTGGTGGAAGTGCGTTTGGAATACCATTTTGATTATCTCCAAAATAAATGTAATTTGCTGAAGGAATGTTTTCTGTAATAAAAGGTAAAACTTTCCATTCAGAATTTATTGACAACATTTGAGCAAAATCACCATCAATTCTATCTCCACCTCTATTACTGTTGAAAAATTGTATTATTCCAACACCTTCACCACTACTTTGTCCAATATTAATTGGTAACATTCTGTTTCGTGTCCCCTCATTAGTTAATCTTGATAAAAATCCTAATTGTATAATATCTGAATTATCTTGATAAGAAGTAGTTTTTATTTGGTCAACGTAATATGAACCCGCAGATTGAGTTTGATTAGATGAACAACAAATTTCATTTGTGAATGAGTCTCTTGGGCCTAAATCAACAATTGTGGTTGGAAATTGAATTTGTTTGGAATTAAATCCGGTGTATAAGTTTGTATTTTGGGAAGGTATAGGAGCGTCTTTTCCAATGAAATCTGATCCGTTCCATGGTGATGATCTATAGTAAAACACATTGGTCAGTGAGTTAAATACAATGACATCATCACAATATTTGTAGTTCGCGATTCCTGTCAAATTGAATGCACTTCTTTTGTTGAAACTATACATATATAAAACCCCGTTGATCCAATTGTTTTGGAACACTTGAGCAAATACTCCACGACAAGCAGCAAAGTTCATCATAAATCTAACTTTCCATTCCAAAAACAATCTTATGTCGTCTAAAATTTGTAGAATATAGGGTCTGTTGATCAAACAATAACAACCATTGATCATTCTATCTTGTGGAACATCACATTGTCCTGCCGGTAATACTCCAACATTATTTCCTGAACCACTATAACAAGCCAAAGGAACCATCCCTTCACATGTCAAAGTAGATGTCAATCCCGAAATCACGTCATCAGAGTCTTGAGATTCTCCCGAAGCTGGATCACCACCAGCATAAATCGATGGTGCCGATACAATTCCGTTACTTGTGAAAATTGCAAAGTTGTTGTTTTGGTGTAGAGCGTATCCTGTTCTATTTCCCGCACCATTTTCAATTCCTGTTGAAGTTGGTAGTCGGTCACTTCTCATTATGATTCTGGACGAGTCAGAGAAACTGATTGGTGATAATGCAAATCTATAATAAGCGGATGAATATGAAGAACTCAAAACACCACCAGCACTATTAGACCCAAAGTTATTACTTGTGCTTTGTGATTTGTAATACTCACTAACCTGACATGAATTATTACAAGAACCACCACTATCAGTTTCTAAAGAATAATTAAACGAAGAGTTGTTAGACCATCCGGCAAATGAACCCCCACCAACATAATCAATCTGATTTCTCGGTTGTGTATATGAACTCACTTGTAAAAACCCTGTTGGTAAAATTAAAGAACCAACACTTTGCCAATTCATAAAAGGTGCTGGAATATATGAGGTGGATATTGCGTCATCGGTGCTTAAGTAGTAATACGGTAAATTTGACGTAAATGCTGTATAGTTAGAAGGACTAATATTAAAACTATAAGATGGGAAATATAAATGAGTGTCGGTATTTGAAACAGAATTATGACTTCTTGGTTTATTTCCCGATGGGTATGATTGAATTGGGATATTCAAATAATAACTCCCTTCTATTTCTACATTTCCGTTGGTTGTGTATCCGAAAATTGATGAAAGGTCATATCGTATAGTCTGTTTTGGGGTGTGTGGATCGACACCTCTTGTAAAAATACAAACTTCAAATGTTTCATATCCAGGGAGTAATCTAACCACATCGTTAATCGACCAAGCACTAAATGTATTTATATAATTAACAACATCACAACTTGGAACCGCAATTTGAACGTTATGGAACAAATAAGCCGAATTGTATGATCCTGAAGTCCCTAACGAACTATTTTCAAAATCCGAAACAGTCATACCTGTTATTAATTGGAAATATTCCATATCTGTAGCAAATTTCAAGTAGTCTTGTTCGACTAATGTGTTTCCTGTGACGGGTAGTTGTGAAACTTGGGGAACATCAATTATAATATTTGCCTGTGAGTTAGTTTGCCCGTTGGGGTCAGTTGGGTTTGCATAATTTACAACAACATTTGTTTGTCCCGTTATTGTTGTTCCTGTAATAGCATTGTTATTAAATTGGTTAGAAGTTCCTCCTGTTAAATTAAATTGTCTATTTGTAGATCCTGAATCAGTATAATTTGGATCTTGGAAAGTGCATAAATTTCCTACACCAATAGAACTTGTTGCACCTGCGTTCATAAGAACAACGACTACTTGGTCGTTAAATGTGGCACTTGCCTGATTTGTATTGATTGAGGGATTAACCCATGTTGATATTCTATTTTTACCTGTAAAATACTTATCTCGAGTATTGAATTCATTTAGTTTTTGAGGAAAAGTGTCGGTCAAAGGATATGCAAAATATCTTCTGTCGGCCGCAGCTCCCTTTTTTTCAGCAGACCACAAGAAAGGTTGTGGTGCATGTAATAAATAAAACTCGTTATTGAAAAGTCTATTTGGGTTATTGGAAGACAACACGTCATATCCTGATATGGTTCTTTTTAAATCTAGACTAGCCTGAACCACTACATCCAAAGATATGTCGTTATTATTTAATAATGTTTCGAAAGATTCATAATTTCCACCATATCCAAATCCACAATCGTATGGTTCGCTCCCATCTGCGAGTTTTAATAAATTGGGGTGTGTAATGTTATAAAGGTTTGCACTATTGACAGGGGCAATAAGAGTGTTAACTGTAGTCAAAGTCACGGTATATGGTAAATCACCAGCCCCATTATTATAATCAGTGGCCGCTTGTATTTGATTTCCAGTATCTTGATCCTCATTAATACCACAATCACACTCACAACTTGTGCAATCGGGATAAGCAATCATCGGTAATCCAATTCTTGGAAACCCTGGTATTTCAGGTATGTTGATATTAAAGATTCTTCTTATGGCGTTTACTATGGTTCTAATTAACTGCCATATTGCTGCCACAATGTGAATTACAAATATCAAAGACATTATTGGCCATGCCAAAATGTTTAATAATAAATTCACAACAAAGAATATAAAATCGAAATTTCTTATTATATCATTTACCGGAAAAGTGTTTACCGTTGATTTACAGCTTCTATTGTCAATTTCTTTAATTCCCAAATGTTTTCCTCTACCGATACCTTTTTTATATCTGTCTAAAAACATCGCAGTGGTATATACCTTATTGAACCCAAATTGATAAAAGGTGTCTTCACAATCGATCGCGTCTTGGACATTTACATAATCGTCCCAATCAGTGCTGAAAGCATAAGATTTATATACATCAAACAACTGAGCCGGTATTTGAGTAAAAGTAATATCTTGTGGTTGTGTCGGATCTATTGGAGTTGCAATAATTTGTATAGTATCCCCAATGTTAAGATTTATTGAATTCAAAGATCCAATATAAACGGATCCATTAATTAATATTTGAAAAGACTCTACGTTACTTGTCTGTGGATTAGATAAACCTTCTTGTGTTAGAAACACTACGGTGTTTCCTGTTGTAGCACCAACGGGTAATTGATAATTATAACTTCCAATCAAAGTAGGATCAAATGGATCGTTTGATGAGTTAGTCCACCCATATTCTTTAATGTTTGGAACCAAAAAATCGGCCCTCATAAAACTATTCTGAAGTCCTTGTTCGTTTTGCCATCTAAACTTGAATCTGTATTTCGCTTTAGTTGGAACTCCAACTTTAGGATCATTTGAGATTGCTAACTGACCAAATTCGTTGGTAAAAACATAATCTAAGTTCATTGGGACGTTTAATACAAATGTCCCATCACCATCAATTACTTTTCCATCTTCTTCAATCTGATATCTTTCCAAGATTGGTAATCCATTTGTGTCAGAGAAAATGGTTTGTCTAATTGCTTGTATTTCACCAGGACCCGCAATTATTTCACATAAGTTACCTGTGTTATTCTTGGGTTTGCAGGATACTTTTAGGGCGTCGTCATCGGTTGTTGAAATGATAGAACCCATAAATATTGCTGTTGGTTCTATTGTTAAATTAGCCTGTTTAGTAAGGTCAAAATCTACTCTAGTAATTCCAACTTGACATAAATCATTATCACCCCAAAAAGGTCTAACATCCACATCAAAAATTAAGTTTTTAATTTGTGGTAGTTCTTGTAAGTTGGTAGATGATTTGAATCTCGCACCATTTACTTGAGTTTCAGTCGCCAAACCTTGTCTAATCAAATCTTGTGGTGATAATGAAAAACAACCAATATCGGATAAATCTACATCCATAACGATTGTTTGTGTTCCAACAGGAACTCCAAAAATCATAAAATCACCACTTTCATTTGTTGTTACTGTAAATCTATAATATTTGTCAAATACTTCGATATATGATCCATCCATTAAAACATCCCCTTTGTTCGGAAACGATCCTGTTGAAACATGCCCATTATATGACGGCAATTTAGGAAGTAGATTATACCTATAACCATCCTCATTTGTGTCGGTGATTGTTTTGTATGGATATAATTCTGTAATCACAGGATCTAATTCATCTGCAGGCTCTAAAGGAATGAATACTGATACTTTAGCATTTGGTAAACCAAACCCATTATTTACAAATACTCTACCTGTTACAACTCCGTAATCGGCACAAAATCTCGTATAAACGTCGTTTGCCAAGATCTTCAAAGAAAGTATTTCTAATTGCTCCCAATCTTGTTCTAAATTGACGTTTATATATTTATCAACCCCAATTTGGGTTCTTATTCTATATGATTTGGGCATTTAATTTGGTTTTTTTCATAAATAGTTTATTTCCCATTTTCATAGAAAAATACACTTGATTACAAAAAAATAAATCACTAAGAGAAATTAACAGATGTTAGATTAAGAACTCTAACATTTATATCCTTATTTGGGTATCTAATCTGATATATTTGTGTTGGTGTTGCAAAAATAGTATCGGCGGTTGGTCTAATTTGTCTTGTTAAAGGATCTGAATATGGCATCGATGTTTGTGATGATGAATATTGTCCCCCAACTTGATTAAAGAATTGAATATCAGATATACTAACAATTCCATTTTCCGCCTGTATTAGTCTTCTCAACTCTGAAATATTAACGTTTTGACCGAGTTCTCTAACAAGAGGATTAAAGAAGTTTCCAATTATTTGAATTGTTTTTGCAACTATCGCTCCTTGGTTTTGACTATTGTCTAATACAACATCAACAACAACAGAAAGATCTATTGTTTCCGCAGCTTCAACAGAAATGTAATCATTTATCATTCTGTAGTTTGATAAGTAATTAGCTACGTTTTGTTTTAATGTGTTTGACACAACGTTTGTTAAAGTTCCGTTTGCATCATACGACAACATTTTAATTCGTATTTTGTTATTTTCTTCTGTAATCGCAACTTTTGCAGGTGCCCCAAATTGTGCCGGCATCGTTCTTAAAATTGAGTTGTAATCATTTACGGTTACCGCCCTGTTTTGAGCCGCAAAATTAAACGACACCATGTTTCTAACATCTTCGGTTGTTGGTGGATTTGCTCCTCCGATAGCTGCGGTCACATTATTACATTGTAAGCTGTTGATTACACTTCTATTTGCAGTCTCTGATGGTCCATTTACCGCAAATGAAACGGTCCCAATTTGATTAATTGTGTTGATTCCAATATTACTTGCCAAACCACCACCAATTCTATACTGAATAAATAATGTCGTATTAGGAGTAAGTGCGGCTCCCATTGCGTAATTATTCGTATATCTACTTAAATCAAATCCTTTACCATCACGAGCAAATTCTCTTAGTTGTTCTTCTGCCGAAATGTTACCACCACCAAATGTCAATTTACAATAACTTTCAGGTGTAAATTCAGAAATAAATTTATTTGATGTTGTTATATATCTTCCAACTTTAATTCCCGGTTGGTCTGAAACCTTGGTCGGATCTTCAATGAATACTCTGTCTTGAACCAAAGCATCTACCTCAAACCATCTTTCAGGACCAATTGTTAAAAAATCTTGTGGGTTTGGAATTGTCGAATATTGAGTTCCAGGTTTCAAAAGAACACTTGTAATTCCTAATACATTTTTTTCAGGTAAAAATAATTCAAAATATGGTTTAACATCATTCGGTGTGATTGTTCTTTTGAATACTTTTGTTATTCCGTTGACAACAACTTCTCTTTTGACAATTGTGTAATTCAATAACTTTCCACTAGAATCAAAGTTTGGTATTTTAACTCTATTTGGCGATCCTTCAGCGTTTATTGGTGATGCAAAATCAATATCATATACAGTTTCGAAAGGTTGTCCTCCACCATTAACTTGCGATCCTCTTCTTAAAACTCCACAATATCTAAGGTCCTCTCTATCTCCAAACGCAGGAACGGTGATTGAAAAATCAACTAAAGCCACAGACGGTCTTTGACCGGGAACTTTTAATCCGTAAGTTCTTGCAATATTATATATTGAGTTTTTTTGTTGGGCAAATTGTAATACGGTTTCTTGTATGCTTCTATCTATTTGATAATTAAGGTTGTCAGTAACGGCAGCATTTAGATCCATCATCACTGAGAAAATTCCAGCATCGTTAAAATTTTGAACTAAATCAGGATAATAAGTTCTTGTAAAATTGATAAGTTCAGTTCTAACCCCCTGAAAGTCTCTTACGGTATAGGATATTTTTTTTTCTGCCATATAACTTTAAATATTGATTATGACAAAATCTTGTGACTCAAAAGCCGAGTCTGTAATTCTGTAATCTATTTTTATTTTTGCGGTATGTTCCAAATTTGCAATGTTGGTTACTCTAAATTCTCTTTCACCATATTGGTTTATGGTGTCTCCTTTATTTTCTAAACCAGCAGATGCCGGCTCAACGGTAATGTTTGTAACTTGTAAGTTTGGCATATACGTTCTTATAGAGTCTTGGATTTCAGATTCTATATCTGAAAAAGTTGGCCCATCCAAGGGTTCGAATATATATTCATATAACCTTGATCCAAAATCGGGTAAAAAATATCTACTACCTTTTCTTGTTAAAAGTAAATGAACTAAATTTGCCCTAATTTCAGCCTCGGTTGAGTTTGTGACATCTAAATACCTACCGGTAAAAGAATCAACAAAAGGAAAAGAAATTCCATAAGTAATACCATTTGCCATATCACATATAAATATAGTATTGATATATTTTATATAAATAAAAACCCACCTTTTTGGGGTGGGTAATTATTAATATCTTCTTCTATATTGTTTTTGTCGGTAGTTTTCCCCCATAGTCCTTTTGTATCCTTGAGGTAACTCATCTCGATCTCCCATCTCAGAACGTCTTTTTTCACCAGTCCTTGGGTCCCAATAAAAAACACTACCTTCTTTTTCACCACTTGATGAACTTCTATTTTTTATCGGATCCATTTCAGGCTCATCTTCATACGTATCGTCAGGTCTCATCCTTCTTAACTCACTAGAATGTGAATTTTTTTTATCAGATCGTGCCATTGATGATGGATCGTCCTTTAATAATTTTGCCAATCCCATTAATAAAGCTGTTGTTCCCCAACTAACCGCTAAACCGGCTGCGAAAGGTGCTCCAACAGTTCCGGCCAATAGACCCCCAATTGCAATAGCCGCCGGAATTCCACCCCAAGCAGCAATATTTCCTGCGCCAATAGCGTGTAATACATCTGTCACTTCATCGGGATGAGGTAAATCATAAGTTGTAAATGTGTATGAAATTCCATTATGTTTAACTTCGAAATCCCAACCATCAGTAAACTCGTTGAATACCATTTTTTCTATGGTAATATTTGATAAATCGCTAATATTAAAAAGTGCCATGAGTTAATTAAAAATCTAAATTTTTAACTTTAATTCCTTGAGTATTTCTTTTTAATCCTGACGGTGTTGTATCATCAGTTCTAAAACTACAAACAACATCTCCGATTGCGGTTCTTTTGAAGTGGTGAAATGTTCCTTTGTTTCCGTGATATTCACCTTTTACTTCCAATTCACCATAAACATCTTTTAGTTCATCTTTCGACATCTTCAATATCTCAGATTTACTTGGGTTCTTTTTAGATTCACTAATAACTTGTTTAACAATACGAGCGAGATCTGACTCAGTAAGTCTTATAATTTTTTTCATTTTTTTATTATTTAATAAATAAATATGACGATATAAAAAAAAAATCACCGATTTCTCGGTGATTTATAATATTCTATGAAGAACATCCAAAACATTCAAAATCTGAATCTGTTGGTCTTGTAGGAATAACACCTTCTTTTAATATTCTATCAGGTGGTGATGGAGGTGGAGTTTGTTTTTTTGACATATCTAAGGCCAAGTGTTTTGCTCCAGTTGATATCGCTTTGGTTCTAACATAATAACAAAGTGTCTTCAAACCGCTTTCCCATGAGTGGAAATGTGATGATGTTATTTTTGATAATGTTGGGTTTGCCATATAGATATTCATTGATTGTGACTGATCAATAAATGGTGCTCTATCGGCCGCCATATCAATAAGTTGTTTTTGTGATATCTCCCAAATAGTTTTATACTTAGGAATTAAGTGTTCAATACGTCTAACTTTCTTATTGTAATTCTTATCTTCAGGATCCAAATAGTTATTAAAATTAATATTTTGAATTGATCCTTCATTAATGATGATTTCATTTTTTAAATCTTCAGACCAAATTCCAATTTTTTCAAAATCATTAATAAGATATTTGTTAACAATAATAATTTCACCACCAACGACTCTTCTATTAAATAATGCTGAATGCGCAGGTTCAGTCATTTCAAATGAACCTGTAATCTTAGCTGAAGACGCCACAGGCATTTGTGCTGTAAATAATGAATTACAAACTCCGTATTTTGAAACGTTTTCTTTTAATTTACTCCAATCCCACATTCCTGAAAGTTGTGTTTCATCAACACCCCACATATCAAATTGGAATTCTCCTTTCGACATTGGTGATCCTTTAAAGAATTTGTATGGTTCATATTTTCCATTCATACACAACTGGTTACTTTCGTAGATGGCTGCGTAATAAATTGTTTCAAAAATATCTTTGTTTAGTTTTTTTGCCCCTTGAGACGTAAAGATGTAATCCATTAAGTAGAATACGTCAGCTAAACCTTGTGTTCCAATCGCAATGGCTCTTTGTTCTAAACCACCTTTTAAACCTTTTTGAGTTGAATAATTGTTAATGTCAATTACTTTGTTCAAAGATCGAACAACCTTTCTAACTTCAGTAAATAACAACTCAAAATCAAACTTACCTCCTTGAATAAAGTTTTTTAACACCATTGATGATAATGTGCAAATCGCTGTAGTCTCTTCATCAGTATATTGGTAAATTTCATTACAAAGATTTGATTGTTTAATTACACCAATGTTTTGGTGATTAGTTTTTCTATTCGCACTATCTTTAGCGCATAGGTAAGGAACACCAGTCTCAACTTGAGATTCAATAATCTTAGTCCAAATATCTTGAGCCTTAACTTTTTTACCTAATCCCATTTGAACCGCTTGATTATACGTTTGTTCGTATTCATCACCATAACTTTCTTGAAGTGCTTTTAATCCTGCTTTTTTAATATCATTAGGACAAAACAAATACCAATCACCATTATTTTTAACGGCTCTCATAAAGTTATCAGGAATCCAAAGTGCTGTAAATAAATCACGAGCCCTTAACTCTTCAGCTCCGGTATTCTTTTTAATATCTAAAAGATCAACAATATCTTTATGCCATGGTTCAAGATAAATCGCCGCAGATCCAGGTCTACGACCTTGTTGATTAAAGAATCTTAGTGACTCATTTACAATTTTAAGATATTTTAATAATCCACCAGCATATCCACCTGAAGTGGTAATTCTACTTTCTTTACTACGAATATTAGACATTGATAATCCAATACCGGCAGCATCAGATGAAAATGTTGAGATGTCGTTTAACGTATCCAACAATCCTTGTCTTGAATCTGAATCATTATAATGTAAAACACAAGATGCCAATTGAGGAACCTTAGTTCCCGAATTAATCATAATTGGTGTTGCCTTTGATATTAACTGATTAGATAGTGATTTGTAATATTCCAACGCATCAGTTAAGTTATCAGTTACCCACAATGCAACTCTCATATACATGTGTTGAGGTCTTTCAATTACTTGACCATTAGGTCTTTTTAGTAAATACATTTCTTGAAGTGATCTCCAAGCAAAATAATCAAAGTTGTAATCATTTTCGTGGTTGATTGCTGCATCAATCGTATCTTCACCATACTCTTTAATGGTATCAATTAACTTTTCATTAACAATCCCATCTTCACATAATAACATCATAGTTTGTGAAAAGCTATCGTTAGTTTCTTTGTGGTAAGATGAAATTGCAACAAAGGCGGCCAATTTAGAATAATCATAATGACTTCCCGTATATGAAGCGGCAATCTCGTAAACTAATTTATCTAATTCTTTAGTTGTGATCTCCCCTTCTGTTGGAACTGACGTAATCACTTTGATAAAAATTTCATCTGAATTAACGTTCAATCCCTTAGCAGCTCTTTTAACTCTATGATAAATTTTCTGTGGGTTAAATGAGACTGACTCTCCGTTTCTTTTTAATATTTTTAATGACATAGTATATAATTTAAAAATCGTCCGTAAAACTTATTGTTTCATTCAATTTGGCCTTTTGGTATTCCATTGTTCGAGATTCAAAGAAATTACCTTTTGTTTCAATGGCAATTTGTTCCATAAACTTAAAAGGTTGATCTACATTGAATTCTTTACTACAACCCATTTTTACTAACAAACCATCGACTACAAACTCTAAGTATTGTTTCATTAGATTAGAATTCATACCAATTAATGAAACAGGAAGTGATTCAGTAATGAACTCTTTTTCAATTTCAAGAGCTGATAATAAAATCTCTTTAATTCGTTTTTCAGAAGGTTTATTTTCTAAATGGTTGTTTAATAAATGAATTGCAAAATCACAATGTAAGTTTTCGTCTTTGAATATTAGAGAATTTGCGTTACACAATCCTTGCATGATTCCTCTTGATTTCAACCAAAAGATAGAACAAAATGAACCTGAGAAAAATATTCCTTCAACAGCGGCAAATGCAACTAAACGTTCGGCAAATGATGCGTTTTCAATCCAGTCTAACGCCCATTTAGCCTTCTTTTGGACTGCCGGTAACCTATCAATAGCATTAAAGCACTCATCCTTTTCTTTTGGGTTGTTGATATACGTATCAATTAATAATGAATACATTAATGAGTGAATGTTTTCCATTGCCAACTGAAATCCGTAGAAAAATTTTGCCTCAGGATATTGGACTTCTCTATAGAAGTTTTCGGCCAAATTTTCATTTACAATACCATCCGATGCCGCAAAGAAGGATAAAACGTTTTTAACAAAATACTGCTCATTCTCTGTTAATTTTTCCCAATCTCTAATATCATTGGTTAAATCAACCTCTTCTGCCGTCCAAAATGCTGCTTGGTGTTGTTTATAAAATTCCCATATATCATTGTGTTCTATTGGAAATATCACAAATCTACTAGGATTTTCTACTAATATTTTTTCCATGTTTATAATTTAATTATTTTGTTAATTTGTTTGTGTTTCTTTTTGTTTTCTTTTTTCAAGAAGTTCCCTAACTCTTTGTCGTTGTCTTTCCTCTTTTTGTTCTTCAAGACCAAGGAAAGTCATTGAACTTTCAGTATCAATTTCAATCATGGCATTATCAAATTTACAATTTTCAAATACCACACCATCATCACCAATTCGAGACTTGGTTATTGCAATTGTTGCCAACTTTAATTCTTTTTGTTGTAAGGTTTTTGCTACCGATATAATAACGTGTCCAACTTGTGCCTTTTTAATTGATCCACCCATTTGATCTGTGGTCACAACTTCTGAAGATATTGATGACCTGTTTCCTTGTGTTGCGGTCCATCCAACTAAATTCATTTCGTGACACATAGCCTCAAATGCCCTCATAACAGACCCCTCACTTTTCCATTCGTCACCAAGATTCTTATCAGGAACTATACAATCAATATAATCTAAAACTACCATATCAATTTTGATCCCGTCAGATACCATTTTTCTAATTTGGTTTTTGATTTGTAACATCGTAAGTGTATCTGATGGTAATTTTTTCAAAATCAACTTGTTTGGCATCGTATCTTCAATCTCTTTAACTTTGGTCATAACTTCATCCTTTTTTTCTGACAAATCGTCAGGGTGAACTTTAGTCCATAAAGTAAAGTGTTTTCTTTGAATCACCTTTGAGTTATCCTCAAAGAAGATTTGAAGAACGTTAAATCCGAGATTAAATGCGTGGTTTGCCATCTTAGTTAGGATCGTTGATTTACCAACACCCGTAGGGGCTAAGATAACACCAATTTCTCCTTTTGCCAAACCACCCTTTAATAGTCTGTCGATTCCTGGAATTCCCATCGGAATTGGGTGTCTGTAATCCTCTTCAAGAACTTGGTCAAGGTTTGAGAATACATCTAACATTGATGTATCTTTTGATCCGACCTGAAGGGCCGTCTTTACCATCTCTTCGAGGGTGTCGTAGTTTTCAAACTCACCCCCGTCAATGATCTTTTGTGCTTTTCCCATAACCTTCTGAAGTTCTTGTTGTTTACAGAATTTCAAGGCTTTTTCTTGAACAAAACCTACGCCATCAATAGGTGCATCCTTAATTTTCTTGATTGTATCCAATACAATTTTAGATGCTGTTGCCTGTTGTAATTCAGATTTGGTTATTTGTTCAAGAGTTTCAAATGAAGGTGTATGATCATATTTTAGATAATACTCTTTTACCATCTGAATGATTATTTTAAAATACTTGTTTTCAAAATAATTGTTTTCAATAACATCAAGAATAGAGTGTGAAAAGTCCTTATCTACAATAATTTGATTTAAAAGTTGTAATTGAAAAGTGTTCCCTAAATACTCAAAATTTTTACTAGTCGCCATATGTTTTTTCTCTTTTAGTAAAGATAAATAGTATTAGTTTTTGATAAAGTTGGGATAAAAATAATTAAAATTTTTAGCTGAAAAAATGTCAGTTAGCTCAGCCATGATTGATTTTAACTTTGGCCGTAGGTCTACGGTGTATCTGACCTTTGGTGGGTATACTTTTGCGTCGAACTGCCTATGACAAATTGTCATGTCTCCGACCTTAATAATTAAATTAAAATTTTCTGGACCTTCAGTAATTGAGGTGTTTAGAATTTCAGGGTTTTCAGAAATCTCATATTGATTGTCCAATAAATAAACTACCGATCTCATTTTCAAATCATATTTCAAACCACGGCAAAGACCTTCAATATGGTTATAAAATTCTTCAGATTTGTGAGCATTTTTGTTGAACCCTCTTACATTGAAAAATCTTTGAACTACAATGTTGTCGTTACACATTAACAAGAATTCTACTTTGGTTATGTCCTGTTCTTTCATTTGTTTTTTACTTTTTTTTGTTTCTAAATTTTTGTTTTTCTTTTCTTGTCAATTTGAGAAATGGTTTTAAAAAACTTACCCAAGCGTCGTCACCCTTCGGTAAGTATTTAAAAAACCCGTCCTCCATCATCATTCGAATTAGATTTCTATGTCCTCTTCCGTCGGGATCCATCGACTCTGAGTAATATAGTCCAACTAATTCTTTTTCCTCTTCATTCAAAAGTGGATTTTCTAAATTGACAAGTTTTTCATTTATTACAAAAAACTCATCACCAAAAATACCCTCTTTTGTTTTCCCACTAAGTAGGTTTTGAAGAGCTACGTTTCCTTTTTCTTCTTTTAAAAGTTTTTCACTTTTTTCTAAAATATAGGACAGTTCTACCCTTTCTTCAAGTAGTTCAGGAAACATTTTTACCAAAGTCTTCTCACCAAGATAGAATATTCCATCAATATTGTCGGAACTATCACCGGTGAGGATTTTGATTGTTTTAACATTATAGTGGGGAACTTCAATATCATGAAGTTTTATTTTGTCTCCCAACTTATAATATTGTTTTGTGGATGGTGAATAAATGGAAACTTTTTCTCCAATTAATTGAGTTAAATCTCTATCACTCGAGAAGATTGTTTTTTCTTCGTCTAAAGACACTTTACAGTAGTGAGCAATCAAGTCATCAGCTTCTGCGTGTTCTGTCTCCAGTTGTCTTACAAACATCTCTTCAAGGTATTGTTTAACCCTTCCTTTTTGTTCCAAAAAAGATTCCTCTTTCGACTCTGTTTCAGATGATTTACGATTTAACTTATACTTAGGATAGATTAATCTTCTCTGAGCCGATGAAGTTTTAGAGTCCCAAAGAACCACAACTTTGTTATAGTTGTGTTCTTCTAAGAATTTACGAAGAGTGTTTAGAAAGTGCCAAACTCCACCAACATGTTTTCCATTATGATAGAAATCTCTAACACCATGAAAACCAATTTTTAAAAGGTTGTTTCCGTCAACCAATAATGTTTTATTCATTTATCATACCATTAGATGGTTCAACAATTTTGTTTCCTTTTTTCATATTTTCAATCGCCCACAGAGGTTGTAAGTTAGTATAATGGCATAACTTGTAAAGTTCTTCTTCAGTTTTTGCCGAAGATAATGGAATTATATGATCTATATGCCACTCTACTCTATTTTCCCAAGTCATACCGTTACTAAATTGTTTTTCTAAGTGTTCTTTTAATTCTTGAGGTGTGCATCCAACAATATCAAAAGTTTTTTTTGATCGGTATTTTAAATATCTATTAACAGAATTTCTCATATCAAGTGATAATCTAAATAATAAATCTTCCTGCTTTCTTTTTTTATTATAATTGTTAAAATATTCTTTATTATTACGAGACCATTCAAGTTTTCTTAATTTTTCATTTTCATAGTTAATGATATAATATTTTTCAAAATATTTTTTATAATATTCTTGGTTTTCTTTATTCCACCTATCGTTATATTCTTTAATTTTTTCTTTGTTCTCTAATCTGTATTTTTTTGATTCAATTTTTTGACATTCCCTACAATAACTTCTGACCCCACATTTGACTTTACTCATTTTGTTAAACTCTAACAATTCTTTTTGGATACCACATTTGTTACAAATTTTTGTTTCCATTTTTGATATAATCTTTTAATAATTTATTAACAAGGGAAGAAATGTTTATTGATCTGTCTTTAAAGTATTTTGGTAAATCAGGATCAACTGATACACCAATTTTTACTTTTTTTTCATGATCTTCAATTTTTTTTCTTCCCATATATATTAATAAATATCTATAAAAGTAGAATTATTATAATTTATATTTAGTTTTCTTCTTTTTCTTCCTTCAAGTCAAAATCACCATCAACACCTATAATATCTTTCCAATAGTCGGCGTATTCTTTTTTATACTTTTCTATGTTTGTTTTTTCCTCGGCAGTATCTTTTCCCGCGATAAAACCGTGTGGTGTAACAATTATCCTACCGTCATCATATCCAAGACCATTTATATGATTTTTCATAACCGAAACTTTTGTTCTTGCCGCAAATTTAATAGTTCTTTTATCTTTGGTTGCGGTAATTTTTGTAGTTCCAGAATCTTTTTGATTTCCAAATAAAAAAACTAAAGATGAATTTAACCATATCGCCTCACCACCCTTGCTTTTAATTTTTGGTTGCCCAAATGGGTTGTCTGGAAGTTGGACCCATGGTTGATTAACAATTATTAAGGTATTTTCATATTTAGAATCCGCTTTACGAGATCCTGAAATCCTTTGGTTAATACCCATTCCAATTTTGTCTGCCAAAGCACTTGCATTATGTTGTTTTCCACCCTTTCCTTCATAAGTCATTTTACATGGAACTGATCCAACTGAATCCCACATTATACAAAGTGAATAATCTAACTCACCTTTTTCTTGTGCGTCTAATAGTTCATTTATGTAATCTGTAATTTGTTCGATGTATTCAAAATTATTATTGAATAAAAAGAAACCGTCCCATGTCAATTCACCTGTTTCAGTATCAACCACTTCTTCACATTCAAACCCCATAAGTTTGGCGTGTTCAAAAGACCATTTCTGTTCTGTAATAATAAACACGGGCAAAATACCTTTCTTTTGGGCGTCTACAGCGGTTTTAACAAGTGCTGTAGTTTTTCCTGTATCTGAGTGACCTAAATACATGTTAAGGTGTCCAATTGCAGGTCCAGGGAGTCCAACCGCATCTAAAAAGTCAGATCCAAGATCAAAAAATCTTTGTGGTTTGTATTTAGCGTCGGAAGAGAATTTCTTCTTAATTGAGCTAAAATCATTTTTTTTAAGAGCCATTATAGTTCAATAATTTGGAAATTGTTAATTGTATCTAACTTATCTTTTGCGTTTGTAAGTTGTTCTACTAAGTTGTCCATTTCTTCTGTGTGTTGGGGGTGTTCTCCGATCCCTACTGAACTTGTGAAATAAACATAAAGTCGTGCTTCTGCGTCTGCGATTTCTGCCTCATATTTTTTTACGAGGGCTTCTTTTAGTTTTTCTGCAATAAACCTGTTCATATTTTTTTATTTAAAAGATAAATGAAAAAGGGCACTTTGTCTATAAAAAGTGCCCCATTTTTTTGTATAATTAAAACGGTAGATTTTCGTCGATTTCGTCGTTTGACTGTGGGTCATTTACCTCGTTAATTGATTTTGAGGTTGACTTTCCACCCAAAGAAACTTCTGCGGTTTCATCATTCGAATAAACATACCCACCTTTTTCAGAATCCCAACGTGGAGTTTCTCCTCTTGCGATTGCTTCAAGATATTCAACAGGTTTTTTAGAATACACATCTTCCCATGTCATTTTGTCCTCAACCCATTCTTTACCTTGAGTTTCGTCTTTTGAAATTGGTGATGGATCGTCATACATTACCGTTTGAATTACCGTATATGCCGCGCCTTTTGGAGTTTTTGCTTTGGTTAATTCTAAAATAAGATCTCGTCCATTGTCAGAATCTGTAATATCACCTTTTGCCTTCCAAATTGGAATAATTTTATCAAGGATTCCTTCTTGTTTATAATTGTGTTTGAAACGCCAGAATTTTACTCCGTCTTGTTCGTTGTCACGATCAATAACTTTAACAATATAAAACTTACGAGCTTTGTATTGTTTTGCAAGTTCTTTGTCAGACTCTCTTCCTGTTGACATAAGTTCTTCATAAACCTCATTTAAAGGGGAACGCTCATTGTCATTTTTTGCTGGGTCATAAAATTTTTGCCATTTTCCATCTACTTGAACTTCGTGGAACCATACTTCTTTGAACGGTGAAGATCCGTCGGACGTTGGTAAGATTCTTAGTTTTCTTTGCCCTTGTTTTTCGTTGTCTTTCAAAAGAGCCGCGAAGTATTTCTTCATTCGGTCTTCAGAAGACATTTTTGATGTAGTGTTAGAACTACTTTGAGATTTCTCATACTGTTGTAAAACTGCGTCTAATGAATTTGTCGCCATTGTGTAATTAAAAATTAAAGGTTTATATATGTTAAAAGTATAATTGTATAAAAAGGTTTTGTCAAATAGTATTGTAAAAAAATTAAGGTCGAAATTATCGACCTTAATTTTTATGAATTAAATTTGTTTAATAAAATATCGTCTTCATCTTCCATTGGTTCGTTGAATGAATTTTCAATTTCAGACGGACTAAAGTTTTCCACTTCGTCTTGTGTTAGGACATACTCATTTTTTCCTGTTTTTTCCATTTCCTCTTTTTTATCATTAAAAAAATCTGCCAAGTTTTGTTTAAAAGGTCCTGAATCTAAGCTTCTAAGAGCTAGTTTTTCTTGTGGTGTTTTTGGTCTAAACTTATCTACTTTATTTTCTAATGAATCAATTTTTGAGACCAAGGAGTCCATTTCCGCAAGTTTCTCTTCCATTTTTTTTATTTGGTCAAAAAGATTTGTAAAATATTCTTCTTGTTTATCGGCCATAGTTTTTTGTGTATCAACCAAATCCGTAATATCTAATTCTTCCGTCCCACCTTCTTCTCCTTCTTCTTCATCAGGATCAACAAGTTCAACATCAGGATCCGCCTCAGGTCCTCCTGCTGGTTCTTCTCCTGTCGGAGGTGGTGGAGGTGGTGCTCCCGCTGCTGCCGGATCTGCTGGTGGTGCTCCCGCGGCAGCCGGATCTGCTGGTGGTGCTCCTGCCGCTGCCGGATCTGCCGGTGGTGGGGGTGGTGCTTGTTCGTTAATATATCTATTTATAGAATTGTATCTTGCAATTTCTTCTAATATTCTATCATCTATTCCCATCTCTATCCGTTTAATAATGTTTTTATACCTGATGTGGTTTCTACTTGAATTTTTTTGAATGTTTTCATGGTATTATCTACTCGTTCGATAAGACCGTCTTTCATTCTAAGGGTGTAGCAATCACCTGTGTCAAGATCACATACTTGTTTGGTTCCGTCACCCATGTCTTTTTCAGACACCCTTGTATTTTTTCCAAGGTAATTGTCTAATAAAATTTTTGTGCTCATAGTTTTTTATTTATAAATATCATGTATTCCATAAAATCTCAAATTTATTATAAGCTTGTCCAATTTCTTGTCTTAATTTATTAAGTTGATTTGCGTCTTCGGTGATTTTCGTATAAACATCAGGATTCTGGTTAATAGGAAAACTTAAAACATACCTTTTAGCAAGTGCGTTTACATACGCAATTTTAGGATCGTTTGGAGTTTCATTTATTAATGTGTTAAAATCTTCATTTAAAAGAACGACAACACCTGACACTCTATTTACCACAAACTCAACAAAATCTCTAATTGTTCTAAAACTTACAATTGGAATATTGTTATCATTTCCTCTTGATACACAAAAATATTTTCTATTTATAAATTCAAAAAATGAATCACCATATACTTCCTGTAAATTAATTGTGCTGTAATTGTTTTCAAAAGCATTTAGTTGAGATCCGTTTGAATTTCCTGAGTCAGCAAATGCAAAAGTAAATGTCATGGACGCAATACTGATTGCGGTGTCTCCAGTTATGTCATAATTTTTAGAAATTAAAACTGCCCTTATTAAACTTACAAAATCTTTAGCTGATACTGAAGTTGCTTGTGGAATTTCGACGGCGGTAAATCCGTTATATCTACTATTCAATTGATTTGCACAATCTTGATTTTTAGTTAAAGTATCTTCGGTTCCCAAGTTTGAAATGATGTTTGCCGCTTGGAATATTACATTGGTAGAATCGGCTTTAGTTTTTTCTTCGTTTTCAACAATTTTAGATTGTAATTTACTTAATATTTCTATGTTTAAAGTCTGTAAAAAATTATCAACAGATGGTAAACTATAGAATGGTTGTCTTGTTCCTGAAAAAGTTGTTTGGAAATCTCCTTCTGTAATTGTATGTTCCACACTTGTAATCATATATGGTCCTGAGAACATGGGGATATTTCTTATATTAAAATACATCATCGGTTGTATTAAGGCGCACCCCATCATATCAACCGAACAACCATAACTTCTATTTTTATATAAGTTATATAATGAAACCGATTGTGTTGTGCTTCTTCTGTTTCTATCAATATTCGCCATTTGATTTAACATTTCCAAAGATTCTGAAGTTGGTTTTCCTGGATCTTGTGACACATTAAAAGATTTAAAAATTTGTTGATTTTGTTTTGTGACATCCACGTTAAAACCAACCACTTTATTAGACTTTGCCCAATCTGTTTTATTAACTTGACTTTCTACTAATGGATTATCGCTTGCTCTTCTTAGATCGAATGCGTCGTCTCTATAACGATAATCAACATTGTCGTTCATATTTAAATGTTCGCTTGGTTTAGAAACATAATAACAAAGAAATTTTGGCGAACTTTGTCTATAATCAACATTCAGAAAAGTTCCGAACATCATATTTCCAACCTCTAAAGTTCCGTCAGGTCTAGGTGTTGGATTTTTAGCAGCATCTTGCACATTATAAAAATTAACATATGCCGGTAGCATAAAGTGTTGAAAATTATTTTGAACTAATATGGTCGTGACCATATCGAGTAAGGTATTTTTGTATGATGTGCTTCCTTGATTTTTATCTGACGCCCCATCTTCTAACATATCAATAATACCGTAGATATCCACAATAATTTTGTCACCCACATTTCTACTAGCCCTATCAACTAAAAGAACATCCTCAAATAATGTTTTACTTTCAAAATCAAATCCTGCGATCCATGAATCATTAAGGGCCTTGAATGTATCCCAAAGCTCGACTCTTGTTTGTTCTGTAAATCCGGCTTCTAGTGGAGCTCTAGTTGGTCCACCATCCTCTCCAACAAAAACATTAGGTAATTGTTTTCTAACTGCAGGTAATAAGACATTTAAAACATTACCAATATAAAGATTGTTTTGTTGTATGTAGTTGTCCATCAATTTATAAAACTTACTTAGATTTCCACTACTTGTCTGAATAGACAGGTTTGTTGGGTATCCCACCGGCGCTTGTTGTTGTGTTGTTGTGGTAGTTGTCACTTGTGAGTTTTGAGATGATGGTAAAATATTTACGGTGCTTTTAACAAATTGAGGATCATTTTCATTTATAGATAATGAACCAAAATAATTTTGAATTACTTGGTCTCTCAATTGTTGGTTTGTTGTATTTGATTGTGGAACATTTTGACCTTGCACAATTACCGTTAATGAAGGGTCTCGTAATACCGCAAACTTATATGGTGTGTTTTGATAAATTACTATTGTGTCACCATTTGTTAAAGTTGATAACTCAACAGCGGTTCCTTGACCTGTTGGTGATGGTGGAACTTGTGTTGGTGTTGGGACATTTGACGGATTAGTAACCGCATTTGTTGGTGGAACATTCAAAGGTGGGGGAGACTCTGGCATCTTAAATCCATTTAATTTTTGACTTGCATAAATCTTAATAAGTGGAGCAAAATCCTCTACATTTTTTTCACTGAACTGAACGTTCATATCGATAAAAAAGTCTGTAATGTATGAACCTGAGTTTTTGTATTCTAACTCTGGTATTTGTGAATACCCAACAAAGTATTCTAATGCTTCCCATGTTTTTGGATTTTGTGTCTTTGATTGTGCCAATGATACTTCAGGTGGTAAATTACCAAACTCATATGGACTATAGTTAATCGGATTTTCAATAAATTGTGTTGAAAATGTGTAGAACAATCTCTTATCAAAATTACTTGGGTTTCCGAATTTGAATGCGATGTCGTAATTTAAAAACCCACTTAAAACTTGTTGAAAGGTTGTATTTTGATTATCTATTGCCGATTGTAGTTTTGTTTCGGGCGATGTCCCTACAGGTTTTGAAACTTTCATCAAATTTCTCATTAGTAGATGAAAGTTTTGGTAACTTTTTTCAACATCAGGAACTTGATTTTGACTTTGTTGTGGTGTCACAATTAAACCATCTGTCGGTAAATTTGTGGGTAAAATATCAACATAATCATAAATTGATCGACTAAAATTTAAAAAGTGAGTTTCAAAATCATCTAATAATTGTGTTTCAAACGTTGTAAATAACTCTTCAAAATTGGTATAATCATCTATTTTACCGGAGATTAAAAAGTTTTGTTGATCTTTTTCATTATTTATAATTTGTTTCAAATATGTTCCAGGATCGTTTTTAACGAGTTTTTGATTATCAAACCAACCGTATTGAGGACAATTCCAAAATAACCTTACACTCCCATTGAAAAGGGATGGGTTGTTAGACAATTCAACTTTCATGTTTCCATTTTTAAACGCTTCTTCTTTTGCCTGATTTAAGTCGGACCCAAATGAAGGAAGAATATAGTAATTGTCAGGTTCTTGATTTGATCTAACTAATAACGACCAAGGTGAAACCCTCATAGTTCTAGTTGCATTATTTGGATCGAATCCCGGCAATTCAAAAAGATTTGAATTTGTTGTGTTAAACATTAAAAGTTTTTCATCATTCAAATAACTTTGTATTGTTGTAGATGAAATTCCTTGAGTATATGAGTTCAAAACTACGAATGACGAATTAGTTGGTGGGGCAATGTTTGTTGTTTGATATAAACCAACACCACCTGTTGTTCCTGATATTTGTGAAATGATTTGAACGTCACCGCTTAAAAAAGGTCCATTTATTATTGTTCCTCCCGATAAAACATTATTTGATATTTGAGTGACTTGTATTGGTGGGTTAATTACCGTAAAGTTAAAGGTCTGTGCCGATACTGAACTAACCTTACATACTAAATTGGGTGTTGATACTCCACTTACTATTTTTTGAATAGTGACTCCTGTTGTTGAGGATCCGCTGAATATCTGACCCACCTGAACAGGAGCGGTAGAATTATTTGTAACGTTCGCATAAGTTCCAAGTATAAATGTTAAACCTGAAAATGAGACGTTAAATGGTAGTGGTGTTGTATAACTTCCTGTTCCTCCAGTTACACCGCTCACTTGTCCTGTGATTAAAATATTGGCGTTAAATTGTGGAATGAAAATTGTATCACCACTTTGAATGAGATTATTGGTAATAGAACTAATCGTAATTCCTGTTCCGTTAGACTCACAAGTCCCTGTAACTTCGTAAGTTGTGCATGACCCTGATATGTTTAACCCAAAACAATTTCCGTTGTTTTGTGTTTGACCACTAAATAATTTAAGACCTTGGATAAAGACATTATAATCATCTATTAGTTGTGGATAAAATCCTGTATTGATTTCGGTAAAGGATGGTGTGCCGGTGGTTTCGTCTAAAACTAAACTTCTTGGCGTTCCGTCTATTACTAAATTGTATGTGTAAGTAGTTGCCGAATTTGCTGGATCCCAATTTTTTTTATAATTAAAATCGGTCCAAACATCGTCTAAAATGTCTTTACCTGTTTTTTTATAAACCTTATACCTGTGCCATATTGATCCGTATTTCAATATCCAAGCGTATGGTAATTTATGAACCGCCCCGAATTTTTTTAACGTGGATATTATATAATCCAAGTCATTAACACTACCATTACTTAAAGTTCTATATTTTTCTCTTAGGGTTGCTAAAGGCAAACTATTCAAAAATAGATAAGCCGCCAACTTATATGGTGAAGTTTCTCTTTGATTGTATCTAAAATTATTAACCCCCTTTTGAATAGCGTTTATAAAGTAAGGACTATTCAACATAGACGTAGTTTGATTCCTACTTAAAAAATTATCATAATTTTCGTAAAACAAATTACCCTCAGTTGCAAATTGATTTTTATATGTTCTTCCATTATAAAAATCTTTAAATGATGGAATTGACGAATTACCTGTAAATGTTAGGAAGTTAAAATGAGTAAAAGGTCTCTTGTCATTTACGGTGTCATTTAGATCAAAGTTTGCTAAAGTTTTTTGAATGTCGTTATAACTGATTACATTTTTGGTGTCATAAACTTCATTAACGTTATTTAACGCCCTTCCGTTTGCTAAGTTATTTTTGTCCCATTTGAAATCTATAATTGGGTATGTATCAACAAAATCAAACTCATTCGTTATTGATGTTCCTGTAAAATACTTATCTAAATTTACTAAACTTTTTGCGTTTGATAATGAAACACTTGGTTGAGATTTTAACGCATCAAAAATATCTCCATTTAAAATAACGTTTGGATTGGCAACATCGTTTCTAATATATGGTGTTACGAATTCTCCTCTAACAAAGTTTTGCCAACTTTCTCCTTGTCCTTGATTTGATATGTGTTTTAAAAAAGGAACATAGTTTGTGCTATTTAATAGATACTCTTTAATTTTCTTAATTAAGAATGGATTGTCAGCACCCAAACTTTGCAACATATTAACGGCCTCATTGTCGGCCTCAACCTCATACATAGAATAAACGTATCCTGATTTCTTGTTAAATCTCGCATAAAACGAATTTAACATCAATCGTTCATAAATTTCATAGAAATATTTTGACTCTTCTTTATTTTGAAAAACTTCATTAGAGACCGCAAAGTCGATTGAGTTTAGTGAGATTCTTGTTGGTTGTGAATTTGTTTCAAACACTACCGTATCGGCATTTGCCGTTGTTTGTCTTTGAGTATAACCTTTAATGAATTGTTCAACAAACTCAACTTCAGGCCAAACTTCAGGATTGTATGCTCGGTATGAAGACGCAACGGTTTGGTCTCCAGGGTATATAATTTCAAATTTTTCTTTTTTATCATCACCAACGGACTCTCTAATAACTTGTGGCCAAGGGTAAATTGGTTCGTTGTTCTGTGTTGATGTTTTGATATCCACACTTGGTGCGGTTGTTTGACTTCCAAAAATTGCAGCTCTTCTGTATGGGTTTTCTCTTTGATCCCAAGCTTTTTTATGAACATCATCTAACAAACGTAAAAAGGCTTCTCCTTGACAATAAAAAACTGCCAAAATATTTCTTACACTCGGGACAAAACCCAAACTTCCATTTCCTTGCCCATTAAATTTGGTTGCCAAACTGGCGGTTATTTCAGTTTCAACTTGTTTTCTTTTTTCTCCTGCCGTTTTTGCAACATCATCCGTTATAGTCATAAATGATTTTGGTCCTTCAAAGAAATAAGAAACATCAAAGTTTTTTAAGAGTTGTGCTTGAAGAGTTGTTTTGAATTGTTGAATAACAGCGTCACTTTCTTTAAAGTCTCCTGTAGGTGCATTTTTTTGAGACACATAAGTTTTTACTAAGTCTATTTCATCAAGAGATATTTTCTTTTGAAATGTCTGAAGTGTTATAGGAACTGGAATACTTGATGTTGTTGTAATACCTCCAATAGTATATTTTCCGTTGGCACCAAAGACACTATTTTGAGCCAACACATCATTATATTTTTTTACCTCACTTTCTAATTTTGTTGCGGCATCCACTTTGAATGATGCGGTGGACTCTTTGAACAGATATACGTTTTGAGAATTAGTTTTTAACACAATAGGGTTATCTTTATCCATATATGTTGCAAACCAAGATGAATTAGAAAATAAAAATATGTTTTGTTGGTAATTTAAAATATTATTTTGATATACAGTCATGTCGGTCAACACACCCATATTTTCATCTTGGAATTGTTGTAGAATTGTTTTTATAAAATTTTGTAGTCTATATTGTAGTTGTTGTAGAGTTATTTCAGGAAAATTATCATCGATCAATCCTTTAGATTTATAGATTGAATAGACTTCTTTCATTTTTTGATATCCCCTACTAACAACCACCGGAGTTGTTGCAGTTTGGGTTGATTTGATTTCATTTCCCTGTTCAACAGACACGGGTGTTTGTGTTACCACATTATTATACATTTGAGGAACGGCCATTAACGCTCCAAAATTTACATATGATAAAAGTGTATATTTGTATCCATAAAATTGTAATGAAACACTAAAGTTATGGGTTGACGGATCGAATCTAGATGTGAAGGATTGTAACATTATTGGAAACTTTACTGCTTTTCCAAAGTATCCTTTTAGTGTTAGTGTAAATTGTGGATAAGGTAATTGAAAGAAAGCGGCGTAGGGTGAATCGTTTCCCCCTTCAAATAACGTCCTTCCTTTTACATCTTCAAGCTCAATATTGATGACAGGTAAAAATGATGTGTCAATTTTTAATTTAATTGATTTCATTCCTAATAGACCGTTATCAACCGCACCTGGTGTTCCGTTTGAGTAAAGATTTTGTTTTATATAGTAATCGTCAGACTTGTTTGGGTTTTTAACTGCGGTTTGTTTTGGTTGATTAACTCCCTGTCCTGTTAAAGTATCCTTCCCCGTTAATTCATCAGACCACGCTGTATTTAAAAACGTTTTATGTCCAGGATTTAAGAAGTTTATTTTACCAACTGAAATTGTTCGAGATGAATCATTCATTGCTGATCCTACGGCAAGTTTTGTTCTTGGAAGCACATTACATTCCAAGTTAGCATACATTACCAAATCTTCTTGTCTCACTAATCTATCACTTACATTACCTTCTTCATCAATAACTTTATTTGGATCGATAAGACTTATATTGTCGTAGTCTAATTCAACTAATATGTTTTCTTGTTTATCTACCATAATAGAAAAAATAATTTTCGTATGCGTTTTTATAATCTTGTAATGAAGCTATTAAAGGAAATGGAATTGTCAATATAGCACCATCGGGTATTGAGTATTCACTTCCAGAATATTGGGGGTTTGCCATTTGTATCAACCAACCAAAATAAGGTGTTCCATAAAATTGTTGTGATATTTTATCCAACCTACTTTGACCTACTTTATATATGTAATTTTTATCTGAAGTTTTTGATGGAACCTGAACAAATGGAAGAACGGTTTGTTGCCCATTTATTAAAAAGTCAGAATATCTGTTCCAATATTGTAATGCCATTTTAATTTAAAGTTACTTTACCATTGAAGGTTTGTTTATCTTGATTTAAGTTTTGATTGGAATAAAGATCTTTCAATTTCTTTGTTCTGCCACTGACATCGTCAGTCGCGGGATAGAGGTAATTACAAGTTTTTACCGTATTATCAGGAACTTTCCAAGTTGTTGCCGTTTTGAAGAAATCAGTTTCTTGTATTTTTTTGGTAAATTGGTCTTTGAATCCGTTTTGTAGTTGTGTATAATTATCTCTTAAACTTTCTGATTTTAGTCTTATACCCTCAACCATTTTTGTATTTTGTTTTATTTCGGGACCATTAGATAAATCATTAATAAATGTCGTTAAAAATTCAGGATTTGTAAATAATGGGGTGCAAAGTATATAAAATCTATTGGCCGCACAATCATTAATTGCGAATGGTGAAAATCCATTAACTTCTAATCTACAGTTTCCAGCATTTTCGACGGTAGAATTATTTTCTTTGTATAGATCTTTTGTCATTTCGAATGTTTGAAGTTCGGTTTCAAAATTATTTATTGTTGAAACAACACTATAGGTCGCATCACTTGTATAAACATCGAATATTCCACCTTGATCATTTTCACCAAAAAAAGTATCACCACTAAGTTGATATACAAGTGGTTCGTTTGATGGACTCATATTCCCATCGGTTTGCGAACATATTACATCTAATTGTCTAAAAATATAATTCAGTTCATTTTGTATGTTGGTTATATTTGTGGTATTATTTAATATAACATCCAAAATTGCATTTTGTCTTTGACTCACAATGTTTGATAATTTTTCTTGAAGTTCTCTTATTTGTTTTGCCGTTGGGTCAAACTCAGGACTATTCAAGTATGATGTGAAAGGATCGTTTTTATTTTCTATATCTTTTTTCACTTCAATCACAAGTTTTTCAACTAACTCCTGATATTGATTTGTTTTTCCATAAATTTTACCTTCTTTTTTCTGACTTGTGTATTCAGATAGTAATCCTTTGGTATAGTTTCTATTTTTATTTGCGATTTGTAATGCCCCATACCCATAATCACTATTGATCTTGTATAGTGAATCATAATAAGTTTTAAAATATTGTTGGAGTTTCTCACTTAAAGAAGCATATAAACCTGAGTAGTCCATAACCGTTGTATCAACAATAGTTCCAATTGTTGAATCTCCTCGTCTTGGTTGGACGCTGTTAATTGCCTGTATTTGTTGTTCTCCAACAGGTGGTAATCCTCCTGTTATTTTTTCAACAACATATTTATCCAATTTACTCGTATCTTCAGTGGCTGTCGCTCTTTCGTCATAAATTTCAGTATTTGCGTAGTAGTTGAAAGAAAGGGCATTTTGTAATTCTTGAACCGGTTCTTTTAGTCCCATTCCTCCAATTATGTTGAATGACATTGTGATTTTCGCCAACATTGGTTGGACACCAATACCTTCAGGATTAATATCTAATCCTTCATATGTAATACCCAAACTATTAGGTATTATCTTTGTGTGGAAAAAATCTCCGATTCTCAACACTAAAACGGGTGGAGCTCCAAACGATGTGTTTAGTGCGTCATTATATTTGGGTCTACCATCAGGTCCAATAACAGGAATCGTTTGACCTGGTCTTGTGCATTGATGAAGAAAGTTTAATCTAGCATTCAAACCTTCGGGAGTCATCGAGTGAAATGCGGGGTTGAAGAACTTTATACGATCTTTAATTGTGTCATAGACCATTGGGTCTGTTTCTTTAATTACTTGGAAATAATCACATTCAGTAAATAAATTTCTAAGTATTTTTTTTGATATTCCGTCTTTAATTTTTTGTTCTACGGTAAGTTGTGGTTCAGGTTTGAAACTTTGTGTTGGTTGTGTTTGAATATTTTGAACTTTTTCTTCTGTTCTGTCTGTAGTTCCTTCTTGATTTTTAACAACAGTAGGTGGTGTTGGTTGTTCAACTTTATTTGCAATAATTTTTGTTATATATACTCTTCTACAAGCCATGGCAGGAATACTGAAGACTTGAGAAACTGGTTGAACCGGACTACCCGCAACATCCAAATTTTTTATGTCTTGAGTGCAATTCACTTCTGCGGTTAAAAAATCACCACCACTTGCGGTTGTGACAGTTGCATCATTAGGATCGGTTGTTCCTGATGCCGCAGCTCTTGATTTTGGTATTGATATTGTTTCACCTTTGGCTATCAAATTTACTTTGAAGTTACCGCTAGTAATATAGGTGCTAATTGCGGTTCCATCTTTCAAAACTTGTTTTGAAAACCATTGCTCCACGGAGTTATTTCTTCTTTGTGATAATTTTTCATTATAAGAAACGGATGCCGTTGGTGATGCAGACCCAACCATTTGTATTTCAACCTTTCCTTTATTTGTTAAAATATCGTCAATTTGTGGTAATAATTTGTCTTTTATTGCACTAAAATTACCCTCTACAATTTCAGTAAAAAAGTTCGATACGTTTACTCCTGAAAAAATGGTTGAGCTTCCTTCTGGTTGCACTTTAGCCGGCGCTTTTTGTTGGTATAATGTTTTATTTCCCACATAACCATTATACCAATAATCATACGGTTGACTTGCAACTACCGCAGTTGAGTTTTTACATTCAGGGCAATCATTGTCAAAATAAAAACCAAGTCCTTCATATTCTTTTAAATCAACTTCAACTTCAACTGGCTTGCCAGCCGTAGTAGTTCCATTATTAGTTTGACCTCCTGGAGTATCGGCACCGGTCGAATCATTTGTCTTATTGGTTGCAACATTACTAGGAATACTCTGTAAAACCTGTATTTGTTCTTCAGTGGTTAGTCGTGGGTTATTTAGTATTTGTTGATATGTAAATAAATCTTTTGTTGGGATTGTATTGAATTTAATACCTAACTCATATAAATCATATTTAACACAACCGGCATAAAAAGAATCAACAATACTTTGAACTCTTTCTTTTCCCGCACCTTTCATTTGTTTTTCAATTATTGTATTCATCATTGCGGGGTTATCCACAATAATTGTCCAATTAAGTGATCCTGATCTTGATGTATTTTTATATGTATATATTGGTTCTGGTCTTCCAATAAATGTTGTTGTTGCAAAATCGGGTTTTGCGTCATCAGAAAATTTTAAATCATAAGGTGGGAACCACATAATTCTCCCACCATTTGGGCCTCTTTCACAAACAGGTAAATCATCATACGTAAATCCTGGTCTATCAGAAGTTCTCCAAGCTAAGTTTTCTAATGAAAACATATATTTTTTCACTTTACCATCAACAATATTTGTTGATCCAGGATTTCTTAATGGAGCAATATTCAAATTATATGTGTTATCAAATATTGAATAGTCAAATCTTCTACCCGATTTTGTAATACCATCTGTTTTCTGTAGATCAGCAAATGTATAATATGGTGTGTCTTTTTGGAAAATTCTACAATATTCCAGTCCCGCTTGAGTTCCGTCCGCCTGATTCACATATGAAACTACTTGTGATCCTTTTGTTATTTCTTTATACCCATCGTTAAAAACTTTTGAAACTTGATTGATCGCGGTTCCAACATGTTTTAATCTTGTTTGTCCTTGAACTTGATCTGCAGAATCAACAAGTCTTTGTGTTTCATAAAGAATTGATCCAGGTCTAAACTCAATATCGGTTGATTGATATTGTAGATAGTCCGCAGAAATTTGATTAAATTCATCATCCAAACTACCCACACCACCACCAGCCGTGGCTCTAAAACCCGCATTTGGTTTATATTTTGGTGAAGTCCATACTAATTGACCTGAAGTTCCACCACCATCAGTATATGATCTACCTTTTAAACCAAACTTAATTGCCTCTTCATTTCCTTCATATAATATTCCCAATTCTTGTGGTCCATATACAATACTTTGTTGTTGGACTCCGAATTGATTTACAGGTAGTTGATTTGGTGGTCCATCAATTTGAGACGGTTCAGCGTTTTCACTACCAACGTAATACCCTGAAGATTGTGCTTTATCTTGATCGAATAGTCTATTTACGGCAGCTGACGCTCCCGCAATTAGACCACCAATCAAACCTCTGTTATATGCCGGTCTATATAAATTGTAATCTAATGCGGAAAATAAGGCGGACCGTGTTCCATTACCTGTATTTGCAACAAATACTTCAGATGGCGATCTATACTTGTTGAGTATAGGAGCTAAAAGACCTCCCGTTAAATTGTTTGCAACGCCTAAGGCGGCTTCGGTTTGTGGTTTATTTATCGGATTATCGTCATCAAAATAATCACCAGGTATAAAAGAAACGGGAAAATAAGTTCCTGTTAGTCTATTTGCCAATGAAACTGCCGCCAACGCAGGGTTTTCAGGAACGGTAATTCTCCAATCACGTATGAAAAAAGGTTGTTGTCCTGTCGCCAATAGACTAGCAGAAAAGGGATCACTTATCGTATCTAAGTTTATAACACCAATTGTTGCTTGTTGTATTTCTTGAGAAACTCTTTCGTTAAACGCAAATTTTAATTGTGATGCACCTATTTGAGCTAAGAAGGTATCAGATGAAAGTGGTCCATTTGATCCGATAGGGTCATCTTGAAATACAATGTTAAAGGTCGGATAAGACGAATAATTGTAATATCCCGGATCCCAATATGGTTGATAGATGTTTCCTGCATTTTGTATGTCAGTGATTATAATTAAATCTTTATACCCACCGCTTGGTCCCCATTTATTTGAGACATACGCAGATTCAATAAAAAATTCATTAACAACATCTAAGTTTGTTCCTTGTCTTGGATAATATGGTCCTTGATTAGTTCCCTCAGGGTTGTTGGTTGAAGCAACATTATTTAACCCTATTGGACTTCCGAAACCACCTTCGGGTCCATATTCATTAAGGGGATATAATTCTGTTGCAAAAAGATTTGTTGAGACATAATTATTTGGGGAATCAATTACGTTTGAAACCGTTAAGTTTGTTTCATAATTAATTGGGTTTCCCGGTGAAGCGTAACTTCCAGGAACGTTATATGCCGGTAAGTTTCTTACCAACAATTGTTTTCTGAATGATTCAGAACTACCAAAAGACAAAAAACTTTCAGCCATTTTTTATTTTATAAATAGATAATAGGCTAGTTTTTTTTATAATAAAATATCACTATGTGTTCTTTCCTCCTGTTGATGCAGAAACGGTTCCACCGGCTAATATCTTATTTAATTGAGTTGCGAACGTAGGATCATTCAACATAGCTTGTTTTATTTTATCAATATCTGCAGAAGTCAGGTTAGCTCCAGAAACATTCAACCCAATATTGATGTTAGAATCTGCCTTTGCTTCAACCTTAAGAGGTTTTGAATATGCGGTTTGTATATCTTGGACAATTTTCATTTGAGTTTCATTTACTGAAGTTTGGAATCTTGTTTCAAAATCACCTAAGGTTTTGAATATATTTTCATCTAATTCTTTTGTTGATTTCACCATCATTTCTTTGTCTCCCGATAATCCACCCTGAACTATTCCTGAAACAGGTTGGTAAATTGATTCTTGAGCCTTTCTTTGTTGTTGTGTGGTTCCAATCACGTCAGCAGTGCTTTTTGCAATATTCTTATACGCACTTGATACTTGTCCATAAAACTTACTTAATGTTGGTGTAGTTGCTTTTGCAAACTTTGTTGCAACTACACCACTTTCTAACAAATTTTTAATTTGTTTAGTTTCATCCAATTGATTCATCGCAATATCTTCAATACTCTTTGAGGACTCTTCGTTTGCCTTTTGTAATTCTTTTATATCGTCTGGTGTAAGTTCTTCTACCTTTTTTTCTTCAATTTTTCCTGTTTCCGAATCTTTTACTTTAATAGTCGCAACACCATCTTTCATTTGTGCCATGGACGCTATTAGTTCTTTAGTTTCTTGATTACCACCAACAATGTCAGGCATTTTGATCTGTTTTAATTTCATTTCGAAATCTGCAGATTTTAAGGCCATTTTCGAAAATTCTTCAGCAGTCATTCCTACGGCAGAGGCCACTTCTCTCATTCTTCGTTTTGCACCAGGTAAAATTTCCATCTTTCCTGTTTTTTCGTTGAATGTTGTAAATTCCTGTCCAAGTTTAACCATTTCTTTCTGAAGGGCTTCAGGATCGTTTTGCGCCATGTCCATAGCTCTTAAAGGATCAAGTAATCCTGATGATGTAACACCAAGTCTTTGAAGTGCCGATGACATGTCTATTGCTTTTTCAGGACTAAGTAAATCTTCGGCAGTTTGAAATACTTTGTCCATTGATATTCCCAACCTTTCCGAAGTGGCAGCCATTTTAGCCAATCCTACAACTCCATTTTCAAAATTAAATGTATTTATCTTGGCCAAATTAGAAACAACTCCTTCTGAAACACCCTTTACTGACACACCTACGCTTCTGGCGTAATCCGTAACCTTTTTCATTTCTTCACCTACATCATATATTGATACACCAACACCACGAAAGTTTTCTGCTAATGTCCCTACTTGTTGTCCAGTTACTTCTGCAGCGGCGGTTACTTCTATAATAGCATCTTCTGTAACACTTGCCGTAGTTCCCAACCCCTCCATAATACTTGTCATATTTGTAGTTATGTCTGACTCAGTTAACCCCATTTTGATTAGTTCGGGCCCCGCATTCGCTATAGTGTCCTTGAATTCATCCATTCTGTTTTTAGCCAAACCAAATGTTCGTTGTATTTTGGTTCCATATTCATCCATGGCTTTAAAAGCGTCTGAATCCAATGGATTCATGGCATCTATCAAAGAACTAAAAGTATTGTTAATTTCACCTGCAATAGCATTCATGTTGAGTGAAAAGGCATTAAAAGTTGTATTTGTAGAATTGGCCATGTCCGAAAACATTTTGGTCTGTTTCGAAGTCCAATCAGCATTCGCTTTGGTTGTTTCGTCTTGTAGTCTTGCGTATTCGTCCTCGTCCATAGTATTTTACTTAATAAATACCTTTTTAAGAATTATTTTTTGTTGTCTTCCACGTATTTATTAACCAAATACTTTCTAACGTAAGTTGGCATATTTAGAAACTCAGAATATTGTGTTCTAAATATTCTAGAAAAATAATAAAACTCGTCTAAGATTACAGTTTTATACTGATAGGAAAGGCCGAAAAAACTCCACCCCAAAAGTAATGTCGACCATTACTCTTTCTCCTGACGGGGCGATTACTTCTCGTGATAGATCTAATCTAGGTTCGTTGTCTAATAAAAATCTTCTGATATATTTTGAATCTCCAATTGGCATTTGTTGGACAAAGGTTGAAATTTTAGATTTATCTTTTTCCCCATCCAACTCAACGATATGATATAATAGTTTTGTAGTGATAGAAGGTGCGGTTCGTTCAGACGGATAAGATTGTAGTATTCTTGTAATTTCTACTTTGTCAGAACTAGTCAAAAATTTTAATTTAACTTTTTTTCCTGACACAGGAAGTGTTGTTTCTAAAAGACCTTCGTCGTTTGGATGAACGTTAGTTTTTTTAATGTTTAATTCATCTAATAGAATAGTTGCGAGAAATTTTTCGTCATTTGCCGGATCTATCGCAGAAATTTTATATTCAGGACCAAAAGATGTATTTCTTAAAAAAAGAAGTATCGCTTCAACATCACCGTCTAATAATTCTTCAGGTCTAAGATCTCTTTCATATAACTTGTTTCTTAGTAAAGGGAGAATAATACTTTCTTGAATACTTTTTTTAAAGTCGGCTTCTGCAATAATATTTTCATCCATCGCAGTTAAATAACCAACTTTAACCGATTTCTTTTTTGATTTGTAAAAAATTCCTCCCGATGGGAGTTGGACAACATCGTGTGGTAAATTAAATTCTGCTTGTCCTGCTTTATATACATCTTCTTCCATATTTCTTTTTATTATAAAAATAAAAAAGACCTACCACTAGTAAAGTGAATAGGTCTTTGAAATAGAAAAAAATATTATGTTAATATACCAATATACAACGGTCCATTCTCATATTACACGAAATTTTTGCTAAACCGTCACTTGAATATGTTAGGGATCCTCCATCATAACCAGTTAAAAATGTCCCTTCTAATATCCATTTTTCAACAACAACTCCTGTTGGGTCCAACATTTCAAGGTCAACATTCTTTTTGTAACCCGCAGCATAACCCATACGACCTGTCACTGACTCAGCACATAATCTAATCCATTCCATAACAGCTTGAGAGGCTGAAGGTCCGATTGGATCACGAAAAGTCACAGGAAGTTCACCCCATGTAAATCTACCAGCAACATAGGTTGATGTGTTTAAAAATTGAATTTCCGTAGGTGTAATAGTAAGTTTAGGTCTTGATGTCGTCTCAACATACCACTCGTTAATACCAAGTGATGATGGAAACCTCAAAATCCATCGGTTCTCCCTTTTTGGCTCGTAGGGAATCGGCATTTTCATTAATAAATCAGCCATGTTTTATTTTTTAATTTTGTTTTATTTTTTATTATAAATACTGTGAAAATAAATTTTTTCTATTTACTTCCAATATTTTTCAAATTATATATTAACTAGTCCGGTATTTTACTCAAATTTAGTTTTTCTCCTCCTCCAGTATGATAAATATCTAATCCACTTTCATCATCAAAATGCTTTTTCATTGCTTGAACATTTTTTAAATCATCATCTGAAAACCCTATATAAGGTGTAAAGTAGTTTGAAATTTTGTTTTTGAAATATGCCTTTTCTTGTAGTCTATGAGATAGATTTTTTACATACTCCATAAATTGTTTCATTGCACTTACTTTAAGTTCTTCGGGATTGGCGGCCGAACCTTCACCAAAACTAACGGGGTGGTATTTACACATTTCTAAATATGTTTCTATAAGTTCGTCGTCTGTTAAATCCTCCTCATCAGTTATATCTCTATATTTTCTAAGGTTTTTAACAATTTCTTTTTTATTTAAACCATACTTATTTTTGTTAATTAAATTATGAATAGTATCTTTTAAAACACTTGGGGTATGTCCTCTAGCGGTGATTATAGAAAAAATTGAACCGTTATTAACCGCCTCAACAAAATCGGACCATGCCGGACCAACTTGAGCGGTCATCGCATCGGTCATAAACTTTTTATCACCCGAAACACGGAAATCTCTAAAAGCATCATCGTCAAAATCCACAATTATGTTCCCCTCATATTTAAAAGGTTTTTTTCCTATTTCAGATCGATACTCCGCAAAATCTTCGGTGGACATACCAACAACCTTTCCCTTGTCACTTTTTAAATATATTTTAGTTGGCATATACATTAGATTATCATCCCAATCAAATGCATAATATTTCATAGTTGGTTTTAATTGGTCTTGAATGATTTCTGATATAATTTTTTTTACTTTACTAGAATAACTCATAACAATAAATATTATTAATATTAAAAAAGGGGAGAACATCGCCCCCCCCTATTTTTTTATTTAAACCAACTTATATATTTTCAAATGACGCTCCCGTTGGTGTGATATAGAACGTGATGTCTATAAATTCAAGAGCTCTTGTAGGTTTTATGTAAATCTTACCTGTCAATTGATTTCTATCAATATCTTCAGGATCAGATGAAACCGTCACTCTAAAGTCATATAAACCTCGATCTCGTCTAATAGCATCTAAGATAGGATTGACCGCATTTAAGAAGTCTTGTCTAACTTGTGCATCGTTTTGTTCAAACAATAATCTTACCGATACTGCCGAAATTAATTTACGAGCTTGTAATAACAATCTTCTAACGTTAATTCTATCAAGAGCCGATTCTCTTACTTGTAAAGTTTTATTACCCCAAATTACGGTTCCCACATCTGAGAAAGTTGCAATTGGGTTAATTCTACCAACATAAAGAATGTCTCTATCTTCTTGAGTCAATTTCTTACGAGCTTTGATACAATTTACAATACCACGAGTGTAACCCGCCGCAGCGAACCATGGGAATGCGATGTTATCTGTCAACGCTAAGTTTCTTGTTACCTGAGCTGTCGGTGGGATATAAATTTGAGTGTTATTCACACTATCTCTTGTCAAAACCCACGGATAGTAAGTTGCGGTATAGTTAGAGTCAATTCCTGTATTATCCAAATTATCAACAGCCTCAGTTGGGTAGATAAATATATCAGTTCCTGAGTTAGCCGGTGAGAATAAATCAACATCAGGTGTGGTGCAAACATATAGTGAATCCGCTCTGTTGAACTCGATCATTTGAACCGCATCTTCCACAAGATTACTATTATTTACATAATCGATACCTGGAGTTACAAACACGTTGATGTTTGTTGCTTCAGGGTTTGCGAAAGTTTGTTGTCCTAAAAGATATGCGTAGTAGTCAGTATTTGCAAAGTTTTGTGTTCCATCACCTAAAGAAATTTCTTTAAATGCTCCCCAACCTGTTGCGTTCGGGTATCTTGTAGATGGACATGCACCATTCAAATAACCTGATCTACCAATTTGGAATCTATCTTCGTTGGTTCTCCATTCTCTATAAATGTCCCAACCATCAAAACCACCTTGAACTAATAAAGTGAATTTACGTGCGAACAATCTATAATATGCATTTGTTGGTAATTCAGGTTCAGTAATGAACGGAGAGTTACCACAAATAAATCTTGGATCTCCACTTGTTGAGAACTCAGGTCCGATTGTTAAACCACTTGCATTTACATCCATGTGGAAACCTGCCGATCTGTAATTGAATGGTAAACCTTCAATATCACAAGAATTAATTGGGTTTCTCTTACCAACATATTCAAAGTAAGCCGGATCCCATCCATAAGAGTTCGAAATACCTAAGTAAGTTCTTCTAACATTATCTCCTGGACTAACAAGAGCATTGTCATTACCTGATGATAAACCAAATGGAGGATTGTAAATAACCTCACCTGGGAAGTCATATTTACCCTTAATAATTGGGAAAGGTGATTGAGCTCCTGCGTAATTTCTAAAATTAAATCCGTTAAATCCACATGGTAAAGCATCTATCGGTGCGTCTTCTGACATCTCAACCATTACGTATTTAGAATTCAACATATATTCACCGTCCAATGTTCCTATTTTGTTGGCGATAAAGTTGTTTTGACCTGGATCCATGGTGCAGTTTGTAAATTTCTCCAATACTACAGGATTGGCATCTGTATCAAAATAGTCACGAATCAATACGTCAAACGTAAGATTACTATATGTTTGATTAACAATAGATATTTTTATTAAAGTATTTGCCCCATCACCATCAGAAATTGTGTAGAATCTAAATAAGTCATATACCTTATTACCTCTCAATTCTGAAACAACAAATGGTGAATTTGGTGTTTGCCATTTATCTAAATACCAACCAATTGAGTCAGGATCTCCACTTTGTGCAGAATCTAATGAAATTAAATTGGGGTTCAAACCTTTAATGTAACCTTTTCTCCATGCGAAGTTTAACCATGATTGGAAATTTTCTTCAGCAAATACTGGAACCTCAATTCTTGGTTTTTGGAAGTTAGTAACACCAAACACTTTTGACCAATATTCAGGATCATTTTGTGTGAAAGAAGTTTCAAAGAAATATGATGTTCCGAACTTATCAACAACATTAACACCAAAAGTTGAATATGGATTTTTAAGAACCCCTGAGTATTGTCCTGTCATATTCAGTGTAACATCAGTAATTCCTGTTACAGAATACGCTGGGTTAGTAGAATTCACATAAGTCGCAACACCTCTTGATCTTAGCGTTCCTACAACAACATTATCATAATCGCTATAAGAAGTTCCTGTATAATAATAAACTTTTAACAATAAATTACCTGAGTAACAATTTACAGGTAAAGTTGTTGTTGTAGTTGTGCTTGTTGTTGGAACAGGAGTCACACAAGGATTGGTAGTTGTAGTCGTTGTAGATGGAACTATCGTTGTTGTTGTTGTGATAGGGGATAAAGTCAAACCTGAAACATATGTAAAGAAAGAATACCCACTATAATTAGTATTTCCTGTTGTGTTGAATAATGCGTAATACCAAGCGTCATTTAAAGGAGATAATAAATTAGTATCATCTAAAGAAACCGATGGAACACCAAATACATTTGTAGATGCTGTCCAACCTGCATTTGTTAATACGTCATAATCATTTGTTGGAATTGAACCGAAGTAAGAAATAAATTCATCTTCAGCAACAAATGGGTTAGAACTGGTGATTACATCAAATATAAGACTTCGTATATTATCATCTAATGTTGATGTTCCTCCGTTGAATTGTTCATATTGTTGGTATAAAATATCCTGAATTTCACTCGGGAAAGATGAAAGATATGAAATTGTTGATATATCATTATTACATCCGGTGAAAGGGATTGAATATACCTCATCATAATAATCAACACAAGTTGTTTCACAAGTTGCGGTGCTTGTGACTGAACTTAAACACCATAAACCTACTGTTGATGGATCCACATTCGCTACTGTTGTTACAGACCAAGAAGGTCCCGCATCATAACCAGATAAACCTAAGATTCTTGTTACAAACAATTGGTTTGATTGTTGTAAATATGCTTGAGCGATATAAGCGGCCTCATATTTAGGTATTGTTGTGTTGATAAATTTCTCAGGAGACGTTCCCCCAAATACTGTTTGAAATTCATCAAAATTTCTAATAAAGATCGGCTCAAATGCCGGACCTATCAATGTTTCTCCCACGATGCCCAGTGTTGTTACACCGACACTTTGAGCGACAAAACTTAAGTCAACCTCAGAGGTGTAAACACCTGGAGAAACAAAAACTTTACTGTTAGTTGCCATGTTAAGTATTATTTTTAAATTATTTATTTTTCTATAAATACTTGATAAAACACCAAAAACTTTACATCTACAAAACTATTTATATTATGGTATGATTTTATTCTGCCTTTTTTCTACCAACCCTATGGACGACAACAAGAAGATAAAAAATTTAAAAATAGACTCCAAAGTTCATGAAGTCCTAAAAAAATATTGCGACAAAAGAGGAATTAAAATGTATAGATTTTTAGAGTCTTTAATATTGGAGAAGTGTAAAGAAAAAAAAGACATATACGGAGAGGACTAAACTAACTTTTGAGAAAAAATCAATTTAGGAATTTCCAATCCCATTCCCACAATAATATCAATTCTTAAAATATCATTTGTATTAATTTGAATTAAATCAACATCGTCCCCATAATATTCATCATTAATATAAACAGAATAAGAATCAATATTAGTTGATTGGGTAAAATACAAATTACAAGTGTATTCAAAATTATATTCTTCAGATGTGGATCCACTAAGATATTCTAAAACAATTTGTTCTAACTCAACTGGTTCTCTTTTTTTCTGTGGTCGTTTAATGTTTCTTTGATCTACTTCTATTACGGTTAAAGTTCGTGAAATCGCAGGACTTACTTCGAATTCATTTTCATCAATCAAAAATCCCATCATTGTAAAATCATATTTTTGAATATAATATTTTCTTTTCTCTAAGTCCATTGAAGATTCGTCTGTGAATCCATCATTAATAATTGGAATATAATGTCCGTTGATTGTTTGATATGCTTGTCGAGAAGCAAAAGTTTCCATTACTCTTTGATTTAATGTATTAACCTCTCTCATTCTATTACAAACAATTGCCACAGAATACTTTAAATCTATTGGGACTGGTTGTGGTATTTTATAGATATCAGCGCCCACTACATTTCCATTCCATGTTGGAACTTCCATATAATAATACATTCTTCTGTTTGGTATATTATACATAACAGCAGGATTATTACCGTATTTTACTTCAGGACTTCTAATAACAGTAATAAAAGGGGGTTCTAAATTTTTGTCTATGTTTTGAAAATCCCAAGTTTCAACAAACTGAGACCAATTTTGTGTTGTAACCAAAATATCAACAACAGGAATATTAACACC
>B570J29032_109959656_pt1 | contig 53561 bp, 46 predicted proteins | sample LakMenEpi16Nov12_FD_29032 | JGI IMG/M metagenome (IMG submission 29032) | reverse complement strand
ATGTTACTTTGGATTACTTTGGGTATATTAGTTCCAATTACAGCAACTATAGGAGATTTGTTTGAAAGTTTGCTTAAAAGAAAGGCTGGAGTTAAGGATAGTGGAAGCTTAATGCCCGGTCATGGGGGTGTTTTGGACCGTTTTGACAGTTTACTATTTGTAGTACCGGTTACACTTGTTGTTGTTAAATTTCTTTCTTAGAGCTTAACGCTGTGTATCCTGTGTATAGGAATCACTAAACCTTGTTTTAAAATAACCCTTTTATCGGTTACGCCCCAAACTGTTGTATTCACTACTTTTTTAGATGTGTCATCTTCAAAGTAAATTTTAATTTTTGATCTTTCTAAGTTCCCCAATGACAAGGCTCTGTTTAGTTCGCTTATTCTTTCTGAGATATTATCAGATGCGGTTAATACTTCCGCAGAAGGGAATTTGAGGTTTTCAATTCCTTCCTTTTCAATTGTTTCAAACTCTTGTAAATTCATGGTTAGTTAGATTATTAATTTATTAAAACGTTAAATAAATTAAAAGGTTGCAGCGTTTTAATTAAAAAGAAATTAATAATTATTGCTTTAGCTTACAATTGACAAATATTCGATTAAATTAGAGATTTTACTAATGAATGAAGACAAATGGAACCAATTGTAATTTAAAATATAAGTATTATTATTAAATTTGCTTGTCTGTTTCTTAAATTAAATATACTTACATTAGTTTGTTTTGTGGGTTCAATTTTTGGCCAAAACGGTCTATTTGAGCACCCAAATTGGCATATAAAAACGGCCTATAATCAAGGAATTGTATTAGTCCACCGTAGTTCCATAAATTCCCTGGTAGAAGGTTATCCTGCCATTTATGAAATTAATTTTATTAAGCCTACACTTGGTAATAAAATTTGGCAACAAGAAAATAATTTGCCTGACGTTGGCATAACAGCTCAATTAGTTGATTTTAAAAATCCTCAACACCTTGGTTATGGTTTAGTTGCTGCGCCATTTATTGAAATTCCACTTAATAAATTAGAGCGTAGTAGGCGATTACACATGCGGATTTGTTGGGGGATTGCTTACCTCACCAAACCATTTGATGTTCATGGTAATCAAAAAAACCTTGCTATTGGAAGCGCTTTAAATCAATATGTGCAATTTCGTTGGTTTTGGAAATTAAAGTTGGGTCAAGCTTTGGTTGCCGAGCCGGGAATTTCATTCAGTCACGCTAGTAATGCCAGAGCCAAGGTGCCTAATTTGGGTTTAAATATTTTAACCGTGCACACGGCTCTAAATTTTAAATTGCCAACTAAAAGGTTAGTACCGCAAAATTTAAAACAGGATAGTTCCACTAAAGCAAAAACCAAAAACGAAATTGTGTCCTTTATTTCTGTTGGGTTTAACCAACGCGAAGTGAATTTAAAGAAAGAAATGTGCTACATGTGGGCAGCCTATTATCAGCGTAATGTTAGGAACACACATAAATTTGGACTAGGCTTAAATGTGTTTTATGACGAAAATTATTTAACAGACTATGAAAATTCAAATTTAGACCCTAATAACACCATTGCTAAAAGTAGGATGAGTTTAAATTTTGTGTATGCTTATAATATTGGACGCATTAGCATTCCAACGGAGATCGGCTATTATTTTTTGGCAAAGGCAGAGGCGGATGGTCCTGTTGTAACAAGGATTTCAGTTAACTATTATGCAAAGAATGGATTATTTGTTCATGCCGGATTGAGAACCCATTTTGCAATTGCCTATAATTTTGAATACGGGTTAGGTTACCGAATGTATTTATAACGTGAGAAAATTAATTAAATATATACTAGTAGCAGCCACACTAATTGCTTGTAAGCCTGAGAACCAAAAAGATTGCTTCAAAGGTAACGGCAAAATTATTACAACAACACGTAGTCTTAGTGAGTTTAAAGAGGTAGTTTTAAATGATTACATCGATTATGAAATTATTCCTTCTACAGGGTATAAAATAGAAATTACCGCAGGAGAAAATCTGATGTCTAACATTGTGGCTTCAATAGATAATTATTCGTTAACGATTGAAAATAAAAATAGATGCAATTTTGTGAGAGGTTATAAACATTATCCAAGCATTAAAATTTTTATGCCAAAGTTAAAAACACTGTATCATCAGGGGGTTGGTAAAACTAAAATTAGTTCAGATTTTAATCAGGATTCTATTTTTATTGTTGGTGAAAATAGCGGAGATGTGTATTTAAGTGGCGCTTATAATTTTGTTAGAACAAGTTCACATGGTAATACGAATATACATTTTAATGGTACGTCTAAAGAATTAACTAGTTACCTAAAAGGAACTAATTTCCTTTATGCTGAAGATGCAAAAATATCTCAGGATATAAATGTAACGAGTATTTCAATTGGTGATGTGTATTTAAGAGCTCAACCAACTGCAAGTTTAGTTGTGAATTTACAGCGCGATGGTAACGTATTTTATAGTGGAAATCCTGTAATAATATTGGATAAAAGTGAAGGCAATCAAAAGGGTAAACTAATTAAAAATGATTAAATTTGTTTTTTTGAGGATAATAAAAAATACGAGTTTAATTTTTTTAGCCTTAGTCGCAAATATTTGTGGGCTTGCGCAAAATGATACAAACGCAATTGGTTTTCATTATGTGGCGATCAACTTCGGCGGTCACTTACCAAAAGGTGATTTAGAGAAACGATTTGGCCCAAACTTAAATGTAGGGGGTACTTATTTCTATAAAACGAAACGAAATTGGCAGTTTGGCGTTGAGGGTAATTACTTTTTCGGACAAAACGTAAAAGAAGATGTTTTAGCTAACATGAAAGTTGAATTCAATAATTCAAACACTTCTATTATAGATAATGAAGGTTATCCTGCAGATATTAGGATTACAGAGCGAGGTTTATGTTTTTTTGGCGTTGCCGGACGAATATTCAGATTGTTTAAAAACAATTTAAATACAGGTATTGTGTTTAATGTTGGAGTAGGGTACATGCAGCATAAAATTAATTTGTACGATGCTCAAAAGAAAATAGCTGCTCTAAACGGTGAGTTAAGGTATGGATACGATCGATTGAGTAATGGTTTTTCTACCATGCAGTTTTTAGGTTATCAATATATCAGTAACAGTAAGTTTATAAATTTTTATGCTGGTTTCGAATTCATTCAGGGTTACACCAAAAGCGTCAGAAAATTTAACTACGATACCGGATTGCCGGATACAGAAAAGCGAACAGATTTATTGATAGGTTTAAGGTTAGGTTGGATACTACCATTATATAAACGAAAACCTAAGGAATACTATTATTATTAATGCAAACTCTTTATAATTTAATTATAAAATTATATGGCATTGCTATTTTCTGTGCATCAGTTAATAAGCCAAAAGCCAAACAGTGGGTTAATGGACGCAAAGATTGGCGGAAGAAGCTTTCAGATAACGTAAATAAATTACCACATTCAAAAACAATTTGGGTGCATTGTGCTTCTTATGGTGAATTTGAGCAAGGCGCACCTTTAATTGAGACCATTAAAAACCAAAAAAGGGGTTATAACATGGTAGTGACTTTTTTTTCACCAAGTGGTTATATGGCATTTAACAAAACTCCTTTAGCAGATGGAGTTTTTTATTTACCATTAGATACAACAACGAATGCAAGAGAATTTATTGATATTTTAAAACCCGGCATAGCCATTTTTGTTAAATACGAGTTTTGGCTAAATTATCTTAAAGAACTGCGCTTTCGTAACATACCTGCTTACCTTGTTTCAGCAACATTTAAACCGCATCATCCATTTTTCAAATGGTATGGTTCCATTTTTATCGACTCGCTTTTTACATTCAAAACCATTTATTTACAAGATATTCAATCACAAAAATTACTCAAAAAAATTAATGTACATCATACCAAAATCACCGGCGATACGAGATTCGATAGGGTTTATCAGAATAAATTAACGGAATACGAAGATAGGATTATTCATAATTTTAAAGGAAACCAATATTTGTTTATAGCAGGCAGCACTTGGCCAAATGACGATGATTATATCCTTGAAACACTTAAACAAACTCAAAATATAGGTTTTAGATATGTTATTGCACCGCACGAGGTAAATGATTCCAACCTAGCGAAGCTTTATGAAAAATTAAATCGAGCGGGATTTCAATTCACAACCTATACAAATTTTCAAGAGGGAGCGCAAATACTTGTCGTAAACTGCATGGGTGTTTTAAGTAAGATTTATAAGTATGCTGATTTTTCTTACGTCGGAGGCGGCTTCAATACTAATGGAATTCATAACATGCTGGAGCCTACAGTGTTTGGTAAACCAAGTAGTTTTTATGGCAAAAATTATACTAAATTCAATGAAATTATTGAATTGAAAGCTATTAGTTGTATATTAAATTTAAATGAGAATTTAACCCTCACAAATGTGCTCAATAATTACGCTAAACTAAATTTAGTTGATATTGAAAATAAATTATCTGAGTATTTTAAAGCGAGAATAGGTAGTACAGAAGTTGTTGTGAAAGATATTTTTGCTATAATTAAGTCAGAGTAATTTACTAAATTTGAGGCCTTATGGATCCTAGAGCAGAATCATTTTTAAAGCTTCTCAAAATAATGGATGAACTCCGCGAACAATGTCCATGGGATAAAAAACAAACCATCGAAAGTATCAGACATTTAACGATTGAAGAAACATTTGAGCTAAGTGACGCCATTTTAAAAGGAGATTTAAATGATGTAAAGAAGGAGTTAGGGGATTTATTATTACACATCGTGTTCTATGCTCGTATTGCTTCCGAAACGCAAACATTTACTATAAAAGAAGTCATTGATTCGCTATGTGATAAACTCATTTACCGCCATCCCCACATTTATGGCGATGTAAAAGTGCAAAATGAGGAGGATGTTAAGCAAAACTGGGAACAATTAAAACAAAAGGAAAAAGGGGGAAATAAAACGGTATTAAGCGGAGTTCCAAATAGTATGCCTGCTTTGTTGAAAGCATATCGCATACAAGAGAAGGCAAGATCTGTAGGATTTGACTGGGAACAGCCGGAACAAGTTTATGAAAAAGTAAAAGAGGAATTGCAAGAATTCGAAGCAGAGGTTAAAACAAAAAATCAACACGAAATCGAAAAAGAATTTGGAGATGTGTTGTTTTCACTCATTAATTATGCTAGGTTTTTGAATATTAATCCGGAGGATGCATTAGAATTAACAAATAAAAAATTCATTCAACGCTTTAATTACATGGAGCAAAAGGTTAAGGAGCAAAATAAACAAATTTCGGATTGCAAACTTGATGAGCTTGATAACTATTGGAATGAGGCTAAATCTATTAAGTGAAGAAATTAGTGTTAAATAATAGGATTCCTTTTCTCTTTTATTTACTGCTACTTAGCGTATGTTTTTATTTTATTTTTAATTACTCTAAAGTAGAAATTCATTTGTTCATTAACAAGTTTGTCGGCAATGCTTATCTGGATGTTTTTTTTAAGTACATTACCTATATAGGAGATGGATGGTTTGTGCCCATGTTTATTTTGTTAATCACGATTATTAATTTACGATTAGCGTTAACATGCTTACTAAGTTTTTTAGTTGCAGTGATTATTTCTATTACGCTAAAGTATATATTTTTTGACGATGTTGTTAGGCCTTGGCATACCTTTCAATGGACGGTGCATGAGAAAATAAATTATGTGGATGGTGTAAAATTATATTTATTCAATAGCTTTCCAAGTGGCCATTCCACACAGGCTTTTGCAATTTTTATTCCACTTTTATTGTTTGTTAAAAAAACCGGCTTAAAGCTTTTAATCCTATTAATTGCTTTGATGGCAGCCTTCAGCAGAACCTATTTGTCAATGCATTGGCTTGAAGATATTGTTGCCGGATCCTTTATCGGCTTCACTACTGCACTGGTTGTTTACTATCTGATTTTTGAAAAGAATAAGATGATTAGATTAAATATGGGAGTAATGAATCTCAAATCCAATAAAACAAATGAAAAATAACAATGCACTTCTTTATTTCTTTGTTTTATTAGTATCCTTTCTGCTATTCGTGCCGTTTATTGGCAATATGCATCTTTTTGATTGGGATGAAATTAATTTTGCCGAATGTGCACGAGAAATGGTCTTAACCGGCGATTATAGTAAGGTACAACTTAATTTCAAGCCGTTTTGGGAAAAGCCTCCTGTTTTTATTTGGTTTCAGGCTGTTTGTATGAATGTGTTTGGGATAAATGAGTTTGCTGCTCGATTACCCAATGCTATTTGTGGCATATTAACATTATTAATTTTGTTTCATTATGGTAAAAGATATTTTTCTCTCTCTACGGCTGTTTTATGGTGCTTGTTATTTACCGGGAGTATTTTACCACATCTTTATTTTAAATCAGGATTAATAGATCCATGGTTTAATCTTTTTATGTTTTTGTCTGTGCTGCAATTCATTTTTACCATCAATAATTTTAGGTCAAGATCGGTTATGTGGAATGCAATATTAACAGGCGTTTATCTGGGTTTGGCCGTTCTTACAAAAGGGCCGGTTGCAATTGTAATTATCGGCATGGTTATTTTAATTTCTGTTTTTATAACCAAACAAACTCAATTTTTAATCTCAAAGAATTTCGTATTGTTAATTGCTTCAGTCATTCTTATTAGTATGAGTTGGTTTGGTTTAATGTTTTTAACCGGACATAGTGACGTCGTGCATGAGTTCATTTCATATCAAGTTCGTCTTTTTGAAACAGCTGACGCTGGGCATGATGGGCCTTTGTATTATCACTTAATCGTACTTTTAGTTGGTTGCTTCCCTGCTTCTCTGTTATTCTTGCAAGGATTAAAGTCAACAGAGATACGTAGTCCTTTTGAAGTACTTTTTAAAAAAGTAATGCTGGTTTTGTTTTTTGTAGTATTAATTTTGTTTTCGATTGTTAAAACTAAAATTGTACATTACTCCTCCATGTGTTATTTTCCGCTTACGTTTATAGGAGCGTTGTATTTATCAGAGCATTCCTATAAAATGGAATTGTTCAAGCGGTGGTATAAATATCTTTACGTTGTAATTTCTATAGTACTAATTCTTGCTATCATTTTGGTTTGTAGCATTAATTGGCTAAAGCCATTCATTATTTCTGGTGATTTCATAAAAGACAACTTCGCATTAAGTAATTTAAAAGCAGACGTGCATTGGTCAGGTTGGGAGTGGAGTGTTGTTCTGCCGCTGATTAGCGCAACCTTCATTTTTTTGTATTTAAAAAGATTTACTAATCAACAACAAATCATTTATACTGGAATTGGCCTATATGCTTTGTTTATAAGTTTAACTTTAAACGTAATTGTACCAAAAGTAGAAATGTACACACAAAACGCAGCGATAGTGTTTTATCAACAAGTTTCAAGTCATAAGTTCGATGTAGATTCATATCGGTTTAAAAGTTATGCCTGTATATTTTACGGTGGTCGAACGCCTGAAACGTTTAACGACGCAGAACAAATCGATTTTATTGAAAAACAATTGATCAAAGCGGAACGAGAAGGACATTCCAGATTTTCAAGTTATTCAACTGCTTATTGTGATTGGTTAAAGTACGGGAATATCAAGCGACCAGCTTTTCTGGTATCAAAAATCCAGGATGCAAATGAAATAGATGAACTAAAAACCTTTAAAAGGCTTTATGAACGGAATGGATTTGTGTTTTTTGTAAGAATGCCGGTAAATAAACTTAAAGTTGATTTCTAATTTTACTCATTGACCCACATGAATATTTTTTTATTTTCATGATACCTTGTAATGTCTTTATCAAGCAGTATAACACAAAAGTCAATAAAAGGTAAAATCCCAAACCCACCACCTACTGTACCTATATATACTACGGGCACATAAGGAGCGGTGCCTAAATAAATTCGATGCAATCCAACCATGCCAAAGGGGAACGGAAATGCCAATGCGGCTGCAACAGCTTTTTTGTTTTTTGCTTGTTTTTTCTTGAAAAGTAAAACCAAAGGGTTCGGTCGTTTATTTGAAAATTCGCTAAAAGACTTATTTTGGTTGTTTGAAACATTATCAATTTTCTTTATTAATTCTATCGAATCTGTTGAAATAACATAAACAGTGTCTGATTTCGCAGAGTGAAGCTTAATAATGCTTAAGCAAATCAAAAGTAAAAACAATATCCTCATGTCTTTGATACAAACATCCAAAATTTTAGAATTTAATGCGTTGTTTAATACAAAACAAATCAACAATTTTAAACTTAAAACTCAACAACGATTGAATTGATTAGCTTCATTCACTCAATAAAAAGTGTGTTTCACCCATTCATAACATATTTTCACTCAGTTTAACAAATAATTTTGTAACTGATAATCAGTTAGTTAGTTATATCTATTGAGTTATTTGAAATTTTGGCGTAACCTTTTGATTGCATTAACCTTATAAAAGCTAAATGTCTAATATTTCAGCACATATGACAATCAACTCACATTATCATCACACCGACGTGCAGCTTAATGAGGAGTTAGTTATCATTGAAGCTGCTAAAAAAAATCCTGCTCAATTTGCTCCATTGTATAACAAATATTACAAGCAAATTTTTAATTACTTATACCAACGAATGGATTGTAAAGAAACGGCTTTTGATATCACGAGTCAGGTTTTTTTAAAAGCATTAAGCAATTTGCAAAACTATCAATTTAAAGGAGTGCCCTTTGCAAGTTGGCTTTACCGCATTGCGCACAACGAAATGATGTTAGTGTTTAGGAATCTAAAAGACAAGCGAGCTGTAAATGCTGATATTGGCGATTTAAGATTTATATGTGAAGAAACCAATGAACCCTTTTTTGAGGAATACATACCAATAATTAAAAAATTAATTACTGAGTTAGATGAAGAGGATTTAATGTTGGTTGAAATGCGTTTCTTTGAAAAACGTCCGTTTAAGGAAATTGCTGAAATTATAAATACAACAGAAGGAAATGCCAAAGTGAAAATGTTCAGAGTAATTGAAAAATTAAAAGTGAAAATTAAAAAATACAAAGTTTAGATCTTTATGTCTATTAAATTCAATATAAACAGACCTCCGGTTACAGAAGAAGAAATAAAACAAAATCAAAATTTTGACCAGCTATTAAAACAATTTAAAAATGCCAGTATCAAAAAGGCGAGGGAAGACCAAACCTGGTGGAAAAATAAAAAAACTATCTATCGGGCAGTTATCGGAGGCGTTGGAGTTGCCTGTACAATCACATTAATTTCCATTTTAAATACAAATACAAAAGCTAAACTAAATGATAAAATAACTACGAAAAAAGAAATCGCTACAAAAAAAAATCATACTACTACATTTATTAATGCACCTGCTCCGGCATTAAAACCTCAAGCAACTAAATTTAAAATTGATGCACAAAAGGGTGGTGAAATTGTTGTCAATAAAAGTAAAATTGTAATTCCTAAAAATGCTTTCGTCAATAAAAAAGGTGTCTCCATCACAGGCGATGTAACGATTGAATATAATGAATATCATCATCCAGTAGATATCATGTTAAGTGGTATACCAATGTTATATGATAGCGCAACCATTAAGAGTAATTTCGAAAGTGCTGGTATGTTTCAGATTAATGGTACCCAAAATGGAGAAAATCTGGCAATTCATCCAAATAAGTCGCTGGAAGTAAAAATGGCTTCTTTTAATAGTGAAGATAAATTCAATCAGTATTATTTAGATACAATAACTAGAAACTGGGTTTATTTGAAAAAGGATGTAATAACGCCTTTGAAAAGTGAAGAAGTAAAAAATGCAAATGATCTTTCAAATAATAATTCCAAAAAAATTAAAGAATTAAAGAACAAAATTGAGATAGTAATACCTGCCAAAATAGACAGTGTAGAAAAATTCTACATGATAAAGTCTAAAGCGCTTCCGCTAATTCCACAACCATTGAAGCCTTCCAAAGCAACAGGTCGGCCAACATTTAAATTGGACGGTAATTATGATGAATTTCCGGAATTAAAAGTGTTTGATAATTTAGTGTTTGAGGTTGGTGATGAGAACTTAAACTATAATAAGTCTTTTCATGAAATTACATGGAGTGATGTAAAAGTGACCGAAGGGCCTTTGAAAGGAAAGAATTATATACTCAATTTAGTTTATAGAAGTAAAAGAGAAAAATTGATTGTTTATCCGGTCTTGAGTGGAAATGATTTAGTTAAGGCAGAAAACTTATATGCCGCCAAAATGAAAGAATATGAAGTGCAATTACAAAAGCGTACAGATAAAGAAAACAAGTTGTTTGCTGAAATGCAAGCAAAACAAGCCGAGTACATTGCACAGAAAACGAGTGCTGAATTGGCTTTAAAAAAGGAACAAGAGGAACTTCAATTACGAGCTAAACAGCGTCAGGAATCAAATCTAAATGAAAGTTTTGGTAGCCTTGGTGCACAGCAAAAAGTGCAACGAATTTTTCAGATTAAAAACTTTGGTATTTACAATTCTGATTGCCCACATTTGGTAGTGTTAGATAATGCAACAAGGCCTGTTTTTCTATTAAATGGGAAACCTTTTTCAGCTCCTAATATTTATCTAATCAATTTTACAGATAATCGCGTTATTCAATTGGATAGAGCCAATGGCTATGCAACTAATTTATTGGAAGGGAAGAGTTATGTGTTTTGTTTATTCAGTTCAAATACACTTTACTATTGCGATAAAGAAACCGTTACGCAGTCAATGGCCTCTGGCTCTAATAAATTTGAAGTAATGGAAAGAACAGATGCTTTGAGCAGCCCGGCTGACTTAAGAAAGCTGATAGAAGGTTAGTTTTATGCTTAAACGATTTTTGATTGCAGGAGTTCTCTTAAGTTGTTTTTCCTTTTATGTCAAGCGGCAAAAGAATCCACCCGGCACCGTAAAGATATTCGAACATTTTTTTGCTGATGAAACAGAAATTTCGAATTTTAGTTGGTTAGAATTTGAATATGACATTAAGCGCAGATATGGTGTATTTTCAAAAGAACACCTGGCTGTAATACCTGATACAACTGTTTGGCTAACCTATGAGGCGGGAGATGTTTTTGTTAAAAATTACTATCGAAGCGTTGCTTATCGGGACTATCCTGTTGTTGGTATAAGCCATGAGCAGGCACGCCTATTTTGTGAGTGGCGTAATTTCAGGGTAAAGCAATACTATTCAGTAGTTTACAAAAAAGAACTAAAGATCAATTACAGGTTACCAAAAGAAGTTGAATGGGAGTTTTTAAATGTTCCGCCATTCAGTCTCGAACACAAAGAACCAAGTAAATTGGTTAAAGATTCCGCCAAATTTCCTACACTTACCTTGCCTGTTTACAGTCGGTATCCTAATTTGCTTAAAATTTACAACCTGATAGGAAATGTGGCTGAAATGGTTGAAGAGAAAGGTATTTCCAAGGGCGGTTCTTTTGCCCATTCAGCTGATGAATCCTTGCCTGGTAAACAACAATTGTATCAAGGCGCGCAGGCGTGGCTTGGATTCAGATGTGTTTGCGAATACACAGTAAACATGTAACAATTACAAAACTGGGCATTATTTAATCGTATGCCAAACAGATTTTTATTAGTCTTTTTTGTATGTTTAACTTATAAACTCGAGTCGCAATCTTCATATATGCGATTAAACATTCTGCAAAGGTCAATTAATCAATTAAAAGATAGCATAAATACCAATAAGGACAATTTTAAACACCTCATTTTATTCAAGGATAGTGTAACAGTTAAGCAGCTGTATTTAGACACTACAAACCATCGAGCTAAGTTGGAGCTATCTCACATTAGAGGAGCATGTTATTTATGGTATTATCAAAACAACTCGTTAATGATATTGGAAAATATAGTCAATCCTAAGTTTAATTATTCAATCTACTTTAATAACGATGAACCTATAATTTTTAATGAAGGCAATAGAAGGCAGGATTTAACGGATCTTCAAAATTTTCCAAATATACAGCAAGCAATAAACTATGGTTTAAGGGCCTTAGAAGTTTTCTTAAGCCCATTAGGTTATTGGTAAACTGTAAATGTTCATTAACGGTTTATTCCTCGTTTATTCATTTCTGCTTGATATGCAGCAGCATATTTTAAATGTTTTTCATAAGTTTCCGAAAAGTCAGAGTAACCATTTAAACTTGGTTTAGCACAGAAAAAAATATATTTATGCTTCGTATAATTCAGCACTGCATCAATTGATTTTGTGTTGACTAAACAAATTGGTCCGGGTGGTAATCCTTTATATTTGTATGTATTGTAAGGTGAATCAATTTCTTTGTCAACATTTAATACCCTTTGAGCCTCAAAATTTTTATTCGCAAATTTTAATGTAGGATCGGCATCCAGCTTAATATTTCTTTCTAATCTGTTAATGTAAACTCCGGCAATTTTCTGCTGTTCGCTGCTTATACCACTTTCACATTGTACAATTGACGCTAAGGTTATTATTTCCGGAATTGAGTAGCCGATTTTTTTAGAGAGATTTTTTCTATTACTATTCCAAGTATTATCAAAATTAGCTTTTAATTGACTAAAAAAGTCATCTCGTTTAATTGCCCAGCTTACCTCGTATATACCCGGTGTAATCAATGCGAAGGCATTTCCTGGGTCTAGGCCAAAGTTCTTTTCGAGATAACTTTCATCCATTAAACGTTCTTCTAATTCATTTTCGTTGAGCTCAAGTTTATCTGCTGTATATTCAATGAAATCTTCAATCGAACGAATTTGTGAGTTATACGTCAGTTTAATTTTTTCTTGTTTATTGTATCGAAACAGGTTTATAATCTGTCTTTTGTTCATGCCATTGGTAATTCTGTACTTGCCCGCATGTAATTGTTTATCCAAATCCATTTTTTTCGCAAGCCATATAAAGGAAGCTTCTTCTTTTATTATGTCTTCTTTAAGAAGTGTGTTTGTAAGGTCTTCAAGATTATCATTACTTTCAATATAAATAAAGGTATAACTCTTGTTTTTCAAGTGTACCTTTTCACCAAAAAATTTAATGTAGATAAAATAAACACCTATTCCAATAATAGAAACAAGTAATAAACTTATTAGTGTTTTTGTTTTTCGTTTGGCCATCACATTCTCTTTAAATTACGAATCATTTCTTTTGCAATTGAGTTCTGATTATTTATTTTTAATATACGTTCAAAGTAGTTTAAGGCTTTTTTATTTTGTTTTAGGTTCACATATAAAGCTCCAATGTTCATCAATAATGGTATGTTATCCGGATCTAGTTTTTCGCCTTGTAAATAAAGTTGTTCGCATTTAGATACATTGCCTTGAATTAAGTACAAGTAACCTAGGTTTGTATAAGCGGTTACAATTTTCGGATTTTCTGTTATCACATACTCTAATTCCTCAATAGCAGGCTTTATTTTTTTATTAAATGCTAAGTTGGTTGCATATTTAATTCTAAAATCTAATTGATATGGTGCTAGTTTTATTGCAGCTTTAAAAAATATTTCTGCATTAGTTGACTGATTTAAATTAACGAAACTTTCTGCAATGCGGTATAATGTCCAAGCATGTGTGTTGGAATAACTTTGTTTAATCAAAATTCTATTTATTACAGTTTCCGGCTCTAATTCAGTGATTAATTGAGCTATTTTTCCATATGCTTGCTGGATAAAATATAATTGAACTAATTCATTAAGATAAGTTGTTTTAGTTTCTTTTAAGTGGAAAGGGATTAATTTTAATGCACTATCTAAATAAAACTCATTTTTTTCGAATTTTTCATATTGATTGAGGTAGGCTTTAACCTTGGAGTGATTGTCCGGATTTGATTCGTTTATTGCAATTAAGCCTAAAAATTCTTTAATGGAGGCTTTTTCCTTTTTCGTTATTGGTTTTTTGATATAATGATCATGTACGCTTACGTGAGGTATGTCTATAGAACCGGAGTTAGGCATGTGACAGTTTACACAGTTTGAATTTTGTAATTGGCCACTCTTATAGTTTTTTGAAGTTGATTTTTCAGTACAAATAACATTTGAATTAATTTGATGGCAATTGATGCAAGCTAAGTTAAATTGATTGGTGTTGGTGTTTCTTACACTCACATGTGGGTTGTGGCAGGTAATGCAGGTCAATCCTTTTTTGTAAGGTTTTAAACTTGTTTTTTCGGATTGAATTTTTTCACTTGTTTTAATGAAACATGCACTTTGTTTTAAACGATCTGCATGTGAGGCCATTATAAATTCACTTTTTGAAGTTGTATACTTTGGTAAAAACACAGTCATAACATTACTTAATTTTTGCCCGGGTTTAAAGTCATAAAAACTTTTGCCTTCTTTCAATACCGCATTGCCTTGCAAATGGCATCTTTGGCATATATCAAATTGCAAATCTATTTGTAATTTGGAGGGATTAACAATTGAATAGTCAATGTATTTTGATGTGTCAATTTTTGTTCCACTGCTGCGTTCTCGAACATGTATGCTCCCGGGACCATGGCAGCGTTCACAATCTATCCCTAATGGTACCCGAGTGTATTTATTTTCACTCCCCATTACAAAATCAGGATAGCCATTATGACAACTCATACATTCTAAACCAATTTTCCTGGAGAATCTTGTATTAACACCATTTTCGAAACCTGGAGGGAGGTCCCATTTTTTTTTCTGAGTAAAAAAAGTCATGGGCATTTGATGAATGTAACCATTAATGTTTTGTAGATGTGAATTAGTGTGCTGCCCGGACCCAATTATGAAATTGACTTGCTCAACCCGTTTAAAGCTTGTGTCTTTTTTGTTTAATTTAAATTCTTTTATGAATAGGCTATCATCCTGCCATAAGGCTTGATAACTATAATCACTGAACTTATCATTGATGACCGAATTTTCAAACGAGGCAGAACTTTTTTCGCGAGTTGCTTTGTCGAATGAATGACCCATACCTGTTTGAATAAAAGTATTGTAAATTCCTTGGTGACAAGATTTACAAGTATTCATGCCAACGTAACTCGCAGTATCAGAATGATTTTTATAAATCAGCGTGTCCTTTGATTTCACAAATGATGAAGGCGCAACCCCTTGATCGCATGATGTGAGATATGCAGCAAAAAAACCGAACCAATATGCAAACAGTACTCTCAAACTAATCTTTAAATCTTTGCAAGAAACTTACATCAAGAAAATTTGCAGATTCTCCTCGTATCCATGATTTAAAAACGCCGTTACAAATAAAATTATTTTTCGAAAAAATAGCAACACTCGAACTGTTTGTTATTGGAACATGAGCATACAGTTGATTGAGATGAAGCACCGAGAATGAATAATCAATGAGTAATTTTAAAGCTTCATTACCATATCCTTTATTTCTTTGCGTTTGATCAATGAATATGCCCACCCCACATTTACTGTTTTTGATGTCAAATTCAAATAAGTCAATACAACCAAGCAACCTTTTATCGTTTTCGCGAATAATCATAAATCTAAATTGCTTCTGGCTATAAATATCATGGTTAGATAAAGCAAAGTCTATAATGGCTTCTTTGCTTAATGGCGTATGTTGATTATTTATTATCCAATTATCTGTGCAATTTTCCCATTCATAAATAGAATCAACATCGCTTAACTCTGGTACTCTTAAATAAATATGTTCATTTTTTAATTGCATTATTCTCGGTAGTAAGGTTGGCGTTCTTTTGAAATTAATTCTTGTAGCTCTTTATTAGTGTAACAAGGTAATGTTATTGTATTGGAATCGAATTTAGCAGAATTGCTCGTAAAACATTTTAAAAATTCATTGTCTTTTAGTCTTATTAAAAGCTCAAAAAACAGCTCATCACTAATAGTTTCCACGCCATAAAACTCACTTAAAAATAATTTAATAGGGCTTAGGCATGTGGCGTAGTTTTGTTTTACAAAGTCAAATTGATTGATATAGTGCTGTAATATTTCAAGTTGAAAATGCGAGCTAAAAACAGGTTGTTTTTGCAGTTCAATGAAACATGCTTCTATTTTTTTTTGCGCAATTGTTTTTAATAACACTTGAAAGTCAATATTAGTTTCATGGCCTTTAATAGTTAAAGAGTTGTAGTTACCATCAATCATTAAGCCAATATGTGGGGGAATTCTTTTATAGTGCAATATAACTAACCAAACTTGCTTTGATAGTGTATAACTGTCAAAATTAATCTGATTGAGTTTTATTTGAATGAAGTTCTCAGTCATTGAGAAGGATTGTACCGGAATAGACAAAATTTGCCGGACCAATTAATCTTATGTTGTAAAAATTTTGTTCAAGAACCTTATCAAAACTCACCTCTAAATTACCGCCAAGGGTTTTAATTTGACAGTTGTTTTTACTTGTAGAGACACCATTAATTGCTGCAACCAAAGCTGCTGCGGTAACACCTGTACCGCATGAATATGTTTCATTCTCTACACCTCTTTCGTATGTTCTCACAAATAAATAATCTTCCACTTTTTCTACAAAGTTAACATTGGTGCCTTCTAATGAAAATCTTTCATTGTATCGGATTGACTTTCCTTGATTGTAAACATCAAAATCTTTTAAATTTTCAACAAATTTCACAAAATGTGGTGAACCTGTATTTAAGTAAAAGTAATCGTTTCCAGCTTCGATGCTTTTAACATCCTGCATTTTTAAAGACACAATATTATCCTCGTTTATACTAGCTTCGTGTGGGCCGTCAATTGCCAAAAAAGTACATTTAGAAACGATTAGGTTTAATTTTTTAGCAAATGCTGTAATGCAGCGTCCACCGTTTCCGCACATGCTGCTTATATTACCATCGCTGTTGTAATAAACCATTTTGAAGTCGAAATCTGGTTCGCTTTCTATGAGCATTAAGCCATCTGCACCTATTCCAAAGCGTCTGTCACATAAGAATTTTACTTGATCGTTGTTTAATTGAATGTTGCCTGATAAATTATCTATTAAAATAAAGTCATTACCAGTGCCTTGATATTTATGAAAATGAAGAAGCATTAATTAATTTTAGCCAGCAGTTCTGCATCAACCACCCTCTCTAATGGTTTAAAATCACTGCTGTATTCCAATTTATAAACTTGATCACTACATTTTATGTAATAACTATTTTCCAGTTGATACAGGTCTATATTAATGTAGTCAACAAATCCATAAAGCATTACTTTATTTTTAGTAAATCTGTAACCTTTGCTGTTTAAAGGAGTTTTCCAAAATTCAACAAAATAAAGATTACTATTGGAAGAGACTACACCAGCTAACTTTGCAGGAACTGTGTCTGTTTGAATAATGTCTTCAAAACTAATTAACTTAACGTTTTTAACACTTATAAGCTCATCGGAAGCAATTTTTAAATCATCATTAATTAAACTATCCACTTCATGGTAATTAACTTTATTATTTTTTCCAAGATTAATTTTAAAACGATTCTCTTTACTTGTATAGTTGTTTTGGGAGACATCATCAACTTTTTTTTCAGTAATGATAACTTGTTCCTTTGCTGATGATTTAATAGAGTCAAAAATATCTGTAAGCTTAAATACAAAAAAAGCAACACCAAGCAATAACCCAATAGACAGGCCAAAAATAAATGATGGGATTTTGCGTTTAAGGTTCATTAATCTACCTTAAAATTAGTTATTTTTTTTGTAATTGGGTTAAGGTTTGTTAAAAATAAATCCACAATTATAACAACACATTTATCTTTGCGTTATAATAAAAAAACACGCTATGAAAAAGTTAATTTTAAATCTTGTAATTGCCGCTACAGGTGGCTTTATAGCACTTGGTGGCACTTATTTTTATTATTCAAAAATTAAAAGCAAAAATGTACAGATCCAATCAGAAATGATACAGCCCAATTATAGTTTGGTTGGTAATTTTGTAAATAGTTCAGGGGCTAATTTTGATTTTACGAATGCTGCAGAAAAATCTGTTAACTCTGTTGTTCATATAAAAACAACAAGCGAACATGTTAACAATTTAAACTACGACCCATTTACTGAGCTGTTTTTTGGACCGCAAAGTCGCCAACAAAATTATTTACAACAAGGAAGTGGAAGTGGTGTTATAATAAGTGCTGATGGATATATTGTTACCAATAATCATGTTATCAACGGTGCAGATAAAATTGAAGTAATCTTAAATAATAAAAAAGCTTACGACGCTAAAGTCATAGGCACAGATCCAAGTACAGACGTTGCTTTGGTTAAAATTGATGAAAATTCATTGCCATTTCTATCATACGGTAACAGCGAAGCTGTAAAAGTTGGTGAATGGGTTTTGGCTGTTGGCAATCCATTTAATCTTGAGAGCACAGTTACAGCCGGAATTATTAGTGCAAAGGGTAGAAGTAATATTTTAGATAATTCTAAGAGACCGATTGAGTCTTTTATACAAACAGATGCTGCGGTTAATCCCGGAAATAGTGGAGGAGCGCTTGTTAATACAAACGGCGAATTGGTTGGCATTAATACTGCAATTGCAAGTAATAATGGAGCCTATCAAGGTTATTCTTTTGCAGTGCCCGTTAATATTGTAAAAAAAGTTGTGAGTGACTTAATTGAATTCGGCATAGTACAAAGAGCTTACATTGGTGTTAGTATTAGGGATATTGATAGTAAGTTTGCTAAAGAAAAGGGATTAAGTCAGTTAAACGGTATCTATATTAATGGTATTGCAGACGGTGGAAGCGCTCATGATGCAGGTATGCAGGAAGGTGACGTGATTACAAAAATTCAGAATGTTAATGTTGGTTCTATAAGTGCAATGCAAGAGCAATTAAGTAAATATCGCCCCGGAGATAAAATTAATGTTACGGTACTAAGAGAAAATCGTGAAAAGGAACTTAATGTTGTGCTTAAAACATTAAATAATACTACAAAATTAGTTAAGAAGAGCGAATTGGTAAAATCAACAATCAGTGCTTTAGGAGCAGATTTTGTAAATGCTGAAGAGGATGTACTTAAACGTTTAAGGTTAAGTAGTGGTGTACGAGTTGAAAAATTATACAATGGTAAACTGGCTCAAGTAGGAATTAAAGAAGGATTCATCATCACGAGTATCGATAGAAAAAAAGTTAGTCAGCCAAAAGACATCGAACAGATTTTAAGTGATAAAACAGGAGTTATAAGTTTGCAGGGTTACTATCCTAACGGTTTAGGAATAACTTATCAATTTGACATGAAATAAGGAATTAATTTCTTTAGCTTTAAGAGAAAGTACAAAGAATGGGTTTAATTCGAACGGATTAGACCTTTTCTTTTAGTATTCGATAAACACGTAGTTTAGGTTGGTTATACCTTTAAAGTTTTCTCCGGCCTCCTTTAGTTCATAATCGTCCTTATCATGCTTCCATTCAATTGTAATATTATTTTTAATAGTTGGAGTTTTAGAAAGCGTAATAAAAAAATCCAGTAAACATTTAGAGCTACTTGAATTATAGTAATTTAATTCAAAGACCAGTTTTTTAATGTTATTAGTTTTGATTAATTGAACCAAATCGGGAATAAAGCTATCAAAGAATTCAACAGCATCCTCTGGTGTGCAATCACCCTCAAATAAAATAAAATTAGAGCTCAAATCATGTAAAATGTTTGGAGTATTTCTTGTTTTATTCTTGATGGCATTAATCATTTTGTAATTAAGTTTTGTTTTGAATAATTATTTTTTTGAGAATTAATTCAATGGTTTGCAAATTTAAACAATCTAAATTAAATTCATAAGCACTCTTACATCAATTAATTAAAATAATTTTTAGTTCCATTGATTATACCAATAACTTTACTTTGAAACGTTTTGTTCAAATATGGAGAATTGTCAGATAGCGAAAGATTAAATTTTTTATCAAATGAGAATGACGCATGCTGGCTAAAGATAGTTAAATTGGCTTCCTCATTAATTTCTATTTTTGGAATATTGATTTGTAGAACTTTTCTAGGATTAGTTGTAATAGCTTCAATTAACTGACTAAGGTCTTTTTCTTCGTACTTTTCCAATACGCTTGGCAATGCAGTTTGAAGATTCACTGCACCAAACTCTGCAAGGTCAAACTCTAAATCTTTACTTTCAACATCATGTGGGCAATGATCGCTTATAACAACATCAATAATGCCAGATTCTAAGGCACTGCGAAGCGCAGCAATGTCTTTTTTAGTTCGTAAGGGTGGATTTAATTTGAAATGACTATCAAACTCCAATAAACTTGAATCGTCTAATACGAGGTTGAAAGCGCTAACGCCGCATGTGACATTTAATTCTTTACTTTTCGCTTTTTTAATCAAATCAACACTTCCTTTCGAACTGATAGAATTAATATGAAGTTTGCCACCAGTTTCTTCGAGTATCGAAAGATTACGTTCCAAATTAATCTCTTCGGCAAATGCCGGCATTCCTTTTAAACCTAGTTTGGTTGATACTTCTCCTTCATTCATCATACCACCATTGCTTAAAGTTTCGTCATTACAATGCACCATCAGCAAACTGTTAATGTTATTAGCGTATTGAAGCGCTCTGTATAGTGCTCCGGCGTCTTTGAATGCGTGTTTATAGTCGCTAAAGCCACAAGAACCACTTTGTTGAAGATCATACATTTCAGATAATTCTTTTCCTTTTTCGTCGATTGTTATTGTGCCGAGCGGATACACATCTACAACTTTGTTTTTTGTATTTGAAATAATGTATTCAATTTGCGATTTATGATTAAAATGCGGTTGATTATTACTATGAACTGCAATGCCGGTAAAACCTCCTGATGCAGCACTTTTAATTAAAGAATTGAGTGTTTCTTTATGCTCAAAGCCAGGTTCCCCGGATGTGGTTTGCAAATCAAACCACCCAATAGATACAAGCAGTTGTTCTCCTTGTATAACCTTGCCGGTAAGCTTCTCTGAGATATTCTTTTTGATTTCAGTAATTTTACCCGATTCAATTAAAATATCTACTACTTTATTGTGGTATTCTGATCCGGGACTAATAACCTTTACTTGCTTTAATAAAACACTCATTTTAAAAATCTGATAATTAATGATTCAATTAAAATAAAAAATAAACTTAAAATTAAAAATATTTTCCAAAGTTTTAAAGAGTCAATGTTTTCTATTGCTTCACTTACTTTCTCATTTTCTTCTAGATCGAGTAAATGAAGGTTTTTTTGGTTTAAATAAGAGATTTTTTTTGCAAGTTCAGTTTTGTTTAAAAACTCCAAATTGCTTTCTAATTTGTTAAAATTAAAAGCTATACCGGCTATAGTACTGTCTGCCTTTTGAATGGAGTAATAGCCCGAATTCAATTCCGAACCTCTGATAAACAATTGCTTTTTATTTTCAATAACTTTAAATTCTGGAATGAGTTCAAATTTAGAGTTTAGTTGTTTAATAACAGGAGGAATCTCTGTCTGATTAAAATCGTAGTTGGTTTGAATAGAAATGTTTTGGCCGCTTAAATAAAATAATGGCTCCGGCTGAATGCTGTTAAAGCACATTTTATAGAAAATTGGTACAAATAACGCGTGTTTAACAAAATTGCTTGATTGAATATTTAAAGGTGAATTAAAAAAATAGTTATCATTGATCGTGTTTTTTGATCGGCTTAAAATTGCCCCACCATCGATGGAAGTTAATAGTTTTTCAAAGTTGGATTGCAAATTTTCCTTAAATGTATAACGACCTCTGAAGTTGGGTAAATTTAAATTGGTGTTTGTTTTTTCAAAAACACCATCAAAAAAGCCAGTTCCTATCTCAATTTTATCAGTCTTTATAGTTGCTGTATCAAATAAATTTAGGTTTGGTAATTTACATTGATTAAGTAATTGATTGTAGCCGGCCATCTCAATTTGTTTATTTGGAATAATAATCAAACTACCTTTCTTCTTTTGAAAGTTGGTAATTTCATTAATCAACCCGCTTGAAAAGCTATTTAATTCATTTAAAATTAAGATATTACTTTTCTTTATTTCTGCGTAGTTAACATTTTTTTCATTGTATGCTGTAAAATGGAATAGACTATCTGAGTTAAACAGCTTTGCAAATGCTTCTGAGTTAGAGTTGTCATTTGAGTTAATTTGAACAACTTTAATCTGCGGCGAAGCATTAAAAGTAAAGTAAAGTTCATCATCGAAATTTATCGGATAATCTTCGATGCTTACTTTCCCATAGTTAACACCATTTTTTTTGCATTCGAACGTAAAAATATTTTCAGCTTTACTATTAGCTTGTATACTGTAATTGCTGAGTGCTAATTGAACATCATTTAAATACAATTTAGCAGTTCCGTTTTCAATTACCTTATCGCCGGTGTTTCTTATTATCACATGTAGTTTTTGGATAAATCCTTTTTGTTGAATTGGTGTTTCAAACCAGCAAGTGTCAATGTAAACATTATTAGTTTTTTGTGGCGTTAATGGTATAAAATGAATAGCAATTGTGCTATCACTTTTAAGTGAGGACATGTCACTAACAGTGGTTTGAAAATCGCTTAAATAGTAAATTTGATTGTTTAACGAACCAGACGATTTCAAAAAATCTGTTTGTCTACTTATTACATCACTTAATTTTTTCGATGAAGCGCTAGTCTTTAATCCATCTATTAACTGAATGGCATCTTCCTTTGTATTAAATCTCTGATGTTTACCTTCAAAGTCATTTGTTATTATTTGAATTTTATCGTTTGAGGATAAGGTGTTAACTATTTCGCGAGCTTTGTTTTTTGCTATTTCAAAAATGAGTCCTTGCTTATTAATGTTGTTGGTGCTAAATGAATTGTCAATAAAAATACTCACTTGTTTTTTTCCAACTTTAATGTTTGAATCATTTTTCGGAACAAACGGCTGACTGAATGCCAGGGTTAATGCAATGATTGTCATGCACCTGCATATAAGAATTAAAATTTCCTTTAAACGCGACTTTGATTTGCTTTGATAGTGAACATCTTTAAGAAACTTCACATTAGTGAAATAAACTTTTTTATATTTCCTGAAATTAAATAAGTGAATGATTACAGGAAGACTGACTGCCAATAAGCCCCATAAAAACCAAGGATATAAGAATTGCATCGAGTTTAAATTTACTAACTATAAAACGATTGCAAAAGTCTGTGTCTGAATACATTTAAACAAATTATCATAAAAATGGTTAATAGTAAAAAAAAGGATAAATTTGCCTATGAATTCAGCCCTTGCTACTGTGGGTAAAACCGTCAATCTTTTAACTGTTTTAGTCATAACACTACTCAATTATTTTTACGGATGGTTTAATTTTAAAACCATTTTATTAATTCAATTATTATTCGGTTCATTATACATATTCTTTTATTGCAGAGAATACCTTAATGCTTCAGTTAAAGCAAGCTTGCCGGTTGAACGGATTTCTTATTTTACAGCATCATTTTATATGTTTAAAATACTAAAAGCAGGTGTTTTTCTGATGTTTGGCGGTATGTTATTAACCGCTGGAGGCAGAATTAGTTATTTGGCACCAATTTGCTTTATAATTTCTGTTACTGAATTGGTAGTAATGCTGTTAATGAAGCGTCAGCAACTTTGTTACGTTAGTTTTTTTGCAAATTATTTAATCATTTCGGGAGTGCGTTTTAATAAATTATTTTGTCATCAAATAAAACAAACCGAATTCAGACATGATATTTTTCACTTCGTAAATACTGATAATTCTGTTCTTCAAATCAACATGGAGTATATTGAAGAGAAGGATAAATTCATGAAACTAATGATGGATTGGATTAAAAAGAATAAAGTCAATATTAGTGCCGAATCAGAGGCAAAATTATTCAACTAAACATATCATTAATTCGTAGAGTAAGCAAATAAACAGCAATTCCGCCAATTGCTAATGATATCCATTTTTTAATAGATTCAAACTTTAAGCTAATTACTCTTGTTAAAACAAACAACAAGATTAAAACAAAGGCAACTATAACCAGTTGACCTGCTTCCAAGCCTAGGTTAAAATAAAATAAAGGTAAAGTAATACTCTCTTCTTTACCTAGCATGTTTCTCAGAAGGTACGAGAAACCCAAACCATGTATCAAACCAAAAAGCAAAGTTAAGGCATAGATAAACTTAAGTTGACTTGACGCCTTATTAGTTTTGAAAACATGAAAAATTGCTGTAAGCAAGATACTTAAGCTTATCAAAAATTCTATTAATGGTTGTGCTAATACAACAATATTTAGGGTTGAAAGGGCTAATGTTATAGAATGTCCAATTGTAAATGCTGTAATTAACCAAATTAATTTCTTATAATTTTCAAATGAAAAACTGAATGCCAACAATGTAACAAATAGAATGTGATCGTATCCGTTTAAATCAAGAATATGGGTAAACCCTGTACTAAACCAAAGTGGAAAATCTGTCATTGCAGCACAAAATTAACAATTCCAAATTTCTTTAGCTAAAGCCGGCATACTTTTATTAAACATGATACATTAGCAATAAAAGCATTAAATTTGCTTTAGTGCTAATACAATTGAATGAAACATGTTTTGATTGATGCTAAGAAAAAGTTAATTGGGTTGCTAAAAAGATATACCGCCAAAATAGTTCTAGTATGCTTAACAACAAGCATTTTTTTCGCCTTTTCCGCAAAAAAAAAGCACCCTTTTTATTTCAGCTTTGCAGAGTTTGAATACAACTCGTCTGAGAAATCACTTCAAGGTAGTATTAAAATTTTCATCAATGATCTTGAACAATCATTAAAGAAATCTTCGGGGCAGAAGATAGATTTGCTCCACGTAAAGGATACAACTGCTGTTAACTCAATTTTGCATCGATACTTAAATTCGAATTTTAGCATTGATGTTAGTGGAGCAATATTAAAATCAACTTTTGTAGGTTTTGAAAATGAAGGTGACGTGGTTTATTTGCATGTTGAATTTCCTAATTGTGCCGAACCTAGGTTAATAAGTTTGGTTAATACTATTTTGTACGATTTTAGTGAGGTACAAACTAATTTTACAACTATTAGAATCAGAAATCAGAAAAAGACAATTAAACTAACAAACCCTGATAAATTCGGCCAATTAACGTTTTAATTAAATATTCATGGCTGTTGTTGATTGTTTGTACATCCAATAACTATGCTCAGTATCAGGATGATTATTCTTATCTGTTTAAAGTGATAGAGCGTAAACAACAAAAGAATGTGCAAAAGTATTGCCCAAATAGCATATTGGCAAAAACTTCTAAAGCAACCATTTACTATCACACTAATGCCGTTGATCCAAAAAAACCTAATTTGGTTTTGTTGCATGGTATGGGTTTAGATGCCAAAACCAATTGGAGTAAACAGATAAAGACATTCACTAAAAATTTTAACGTGTTCATTCCGGACCTTATTTATTTTGGTAAGAGTACATCTGACACTTCGAATTTTTCGGTTGAGTTTCAGGCTCAGCAAATCCATGAAGCAGTATGTCAACACTTTGGTAACACAGCCAAACTAAACATTGTAGGATTTAGTTACGGGGGGTTAACTGCAGCTATTTTCAATTACTTGTACAGTTTTAAAATTAACAAATTGGTTATTGCAGATGGCCCTGTCAAATTTTTCACTGAAGCGATGGCTGATAGTATTGCAAGTCGTAACAAAGTCCCCAAATTTACAAATGTCATAGTTCCTGAAACAAACGATCAATTAAAAGTTACTTTCAAATTATCTGTAAGCAAACAAATACACGTTCCAAACTTTCTTAAAAAGAAAATAATTAGATTTTTCTTTTTGAAGTATAAAAAGTATAGGCACGCCCAGATGAACTATTTACTTAACAATAAAGAATTTTATAATACATGTAACTATAGTTTAGATAAAACCAACACCCTCTTAATTTGGGGAGAAAAAGACGGAGTTATTCCAATTTCAGTTGGATATCAATTAAATCAACAGTTTCCTAAAACAACCAAACTAATGGTATTTAAAAAGGCCAAACACGATGCGCATTTTAGAAATGCTAAACAGTTTAATAAAATTATAACTCTCTTTTTGAACTAATTGTTTTATTAGTTAAACTTAAAAACAATCCTTATTTTTAGCATTCAATAATTGCTTATACATATGAACAAGAAAATAATTATAGCATTAACAGTAGTTGCAAATGTTTCATTGTTTGCTCAAAAAAAAGAAGTTAAGGGTGCCGTTCCGGAAAAACCTTTCCTGCAAAAGTCGGAATCCTTTTCATCTTTAAAATTTAGAAACATTGGACCCGCAGTTACTTCAGGACGTGTAATTGATATTGCGGTAAACCCAAAAAACACCAATGAATGGTACATTGCCGCTGCCGCAGGTGGTGTGTTCAAAACAAAAAATGCAGGTGTAACTTTTGAGCCTATTTTTGATAATGCAGGGGCTTACTCTATAGGATGTGTTGCAATTGACCCATCTAATCCTAACATTGTTTGGGTTGGTTCAGGAGAAAATAATAATCAACGAGCTGTTGGCTATGGCGATGGAGTTTATAAAAGTGAAGACGGAGGAAAATCATTTAAAAATGTTGGATTGCCTAAATCAGAACATATTGGTAACATAGCAATTAATCCAAACAATAGTGATATAGTTTATGTTGCCGCTTATGGTCCGGTTTGGAGTTCAGGTGGAGAGAGAGGAATTTACAAGACAACTGATGGAGGTAAATCATGGAAACAGGTATTAAATGTTAGTGAAAATACAGGTTTTAATGAGGTTCATATTAATCCTTCTAATCCTAATATTTTATATGCATGCGCACATCAGCGCCGCAGACATGAATGGACATATATTAGCGGAGGGCCGGAAAGCGGCATCTATAAAAGCACCAATGCCGGCGAAACTTGGACTAAATTAACCAATGGTTTACCAAGTGGCGATGTTGGACGAATTACGATCACTATTCCGCCACGAAATCCTGAGATGATATATGCAATGTGTGAAGGAAGAGATAACAAGGGTCTTTACAAAAGCTCAGACTTCGGAGCAAGCTTTGATAAACAAAGTTCTAAAGCAACAGATGGAAATTATTATCAGGAAATATTTTCAGATCCTAAGAATAGCGAAATCATTTATGTAATGGATACATACGCTACTGTATCATCTGATGGTGGAAAATCATTTAAAGCACTTGGAGAGAAAAATAAACATGTAGATAATCATGCAATTTGGGTAAATCCGAAAAACACGAAACATTTGTTGGTTGGTTGTGATGGGGGATTATACGAGTCTTTTGATGGTGCTGCCACATGGCGTTACTTTACGAATTTGCCAATCACACAATTTTACAGAGTATGTGTTGATAATGCTAAGCCCTTTTACAATATTTATGGCGGTACGCAAGATAACAATACCTTAGGTGGACCATCACGAACAAAAAGTGCCAGTGGGATAATTAATACAGATTGGTTTGTTACAACCGGCGGTGATGGTTTTCAGCCTCGCGTTGATCCTAAAGAGCCTAATATTATTTATAGTGAAAGTCAGTATGGCGGTTTGGTTCGATTTGATAAGAAAACAGGGGAAAACGTTAGTATTAAACCGTCAGAAAAAGTAGGTGAATCTGCCTACCGATTTAACTGGGATGCACCTTTGATAATAAGCAATTTTGACAACAAGCGTATTTATTTTGCAGGTAGCAAGGTGTTCAGATCTAATAATCGAGGAGATAGTTGGGAAGTAATTAGCCCAGATTTATCTAGAGGGTTAGATAGAAATAAATTTCCGGTGATGGGTAAATTATGGAGTATGGACGCTGTTGCTAAAAATCAAAGTACCAGTATTTTTGGAAACATTACTGCATTAACAGAATCGCCAAAAAATCAGGATTTAATTTATGCCGGTACAGATGATGGTTTAATTCAAATAACCAATGATGGTGGAAAAAACTGGACAAAAGTTGAAAATATTCCCGGAGTACCTCAGATAACAGCCGGTGTATACAAAATGCAGCCACTGGTTAATTTTATGTTGGCTTCTCAACACAATGAAAATAAGGTATTTGCTGTCTTCAATAATCATCGTCAAGGAGACTTTAAACCATATTTGATGATGAGCTTGGATAAAGGTAAAACATGGACAAATATTGCCAATAACCTGCCGGAAAGAGGAGCTGTGTACAGTTTTGCGGAGGATACAAAAAACGAAAACCTGTATTTTTGCGGAACGGAGTTTGGATTTTATTTTAGTTTAGATGCAGGTAAAAATTGGGTTGAGCTAACATCCGGATTGCCTGAAAGTATCTGTATAAAAGACATTGCCATTCAAAGGGAAGAAGATGATATTGTTTTAGCAACCTTCGGTAGAGGATTTTTTGTATTGGATAATTATAGCATATTACAAACTATAAAGGCAGATGATTTGATTAAGGACGCTACGATATTCCCCATTAAAAAAGGGTTAATGTATTTTGAATCCACGCCTTTTGGTCATACCGGAAAGTCTTTCCAGGGGGCTTCGTTTTTTAATGCACCAAACCCTGAGATTGGCGCTACCATTTACTATCACATTAAAAATGATTATAAAACTATAAAAGATAAACGTAAAGAAATTGAAAAGGAAAAAAACAAGAAGGGGGAAAGCATTTTTTACCCTTCTGCTGATAGCATTAGATTGGAGGATAATGAAACGGCTGCTACCGGATTTATTATTATCACAGATGATAAAGGAAATGAGGTAAGAAAATTGAAGGCGTCCATAGCAAAAGGCATTAATCGTTTGGTATGGGATGGTCATCACGAATTAAGCGTGCCTATAAACTTTAATGTGCCTGATATTGAAAATCCTTATTATTCGCCCGATAGAGGTATGCCGGCTATTCCCGGTAAATACTTTGCTCAGTTGGTTATTATTCAGAACGGAAAGCCAAGTAGTTTAACAGATAAAATTGCTTTTGAAATTGAGGCATTAAATTTAAACACACTACCTGTTAAAGATGCTAAAGTAACTAATGAATATAATAAACAGTTGAGCGATTTTAGAAGAATAGTTTTGGGTACACACGATTACGTGGGTGGAATTAAAGAGAAAATGAAATACATTAAGCAAGGGATTAATACGGGTAATGTTAATGCTTTTGCTTTGCTGGATGATGTAACAAATTTAGAAAGTAAATTAAGGGTGTATGATTTAAAAATGAATGGAGACGCTGCGCTTGCGAAAAGAGAATTTGAAACATTAGAAGGCTTATTAAATGGAGTAGAAGAAATTGTGTATTGGAGTTGGAACCAAAGTTATGGTGCAACGGATGCACATCAAGAGCGTTTGAGTAGATTGAAAAAAGATTTTACAACTGTTTATGCAAATGTGCTCGAAATGAAAAGTATAATGGAGGGAATTGAGCAAAAAGCTGACAATTTAAAACTTCCTGCTACTATAGGAAGATTACCCAAATTGGATTAGTCAGTCTTCAAATGGTATTAGTCATTTTTGCGACTGATTAAACTCACGTTTTTGGTACTTTTTAATTGGATTTATTGTATTAGCTTTATACAAATTTATGGTACCAAAAGTCGTTTATGAGTTTTTTGATGAATTAGGCATGATCTCTTATTTTGGCTGGAGATTTTTTAAGGAAGGGATTAAGCCGCGCTATGAATTCAGGGAAATGATCCGACAGTGCTATTATGTTGGCTATAAATCTTTAGGACTCGTGGCTTTAACTGCTTTTATTATGGGATTGGTTATCACAATTCAATCACGACCAACCTTAGTTGAATTTGGTGCAGAGGATTGGCTTCCAAAAATGGTATCTGTATCTCTGGTACGTGAAATTGCTCCGGTAATCACTGCATTGATTTGTGCAGGTAAAGTAGGTTCTGGTATGAGCGCTGAATTGGGTGCAATGAAAGTTACAGAACAAATTGATGCCATGGATGTTTCGGGTACTAATCCTTTTAAGTATTTAGTTGTTACGCGTGTTTTTGCAACAACCTTTATGGTTCCTTTATTAGTTATTTTAGCAGATGCAATTTCATTATATGGCGGATATTTAGGTTGCAATATTCGCGGAGTTGTAAGTTGGCAATTATATTGGAACCAAGTTTACGAAACGTTAAGTTATGGCGATGTGCTGCCATCGATTATAAAGACTTTCTTTTTTGGTTACGCCATTGGTGTTATTGGTTGTTTTAAAGGTTATTACACCGATAAAGGTACCGAAGGTGTTGGAAAATCTGCAAATGCGGCAGTTGTATTATCGTCTGTTATGGTTTTTATAATTGATTTAATTGCAGTTCAAATCATTGATATTTTAAATTTAACGTAATTGGAGTCTGATAAAAAAACAACCCTTTCTGAATTGGTGAACGAAAACAATGTTCAACGAAATGATTTAGCAATTTCTATAAAACATTTGCATAAATCGTTTGGGAATAATCAAGTACTAAAAGATTTTAATTTAGAAGTTAAAAGCGGTGAAAGCGTTGCTGTAATTGGAAAATCAGGTTCCGGAAAATCTGTTTTAATTAAATGCGTTATAGGTTTAATTAAATTTGAACAAGGGCAAATTCATGTACTTGGAAAAAATGTCTCTAAACTAAATAGTATGGAGTTGGATGTTCTTAGAATTAAGGTTGCTTTTTTATTTCAAAGTAACGCACTTTACGACTCGATGACGGTGCGCGAAAACCTCGAATTTCCACTAAGGCGACACTTGACAGAGACAAAAAAAGAGGAAGTGGATGCTCTGGTAATCGAGGCATTAACCAATGTGGGTCTAGCTCATACGATTGACATGATGCCTTCAGAGTTGTCAGGAGGTATGCGTAAACGTGTCGCCTTAGCGCGCACATTAATAATGAAACCAGAAATAATTTTATATGATGAGCCAACAACTGGTTTGGATCCAATTACAGCAAAAGAGATTAGTCATTTAATAGTGGAGATTCAAAAAAAATACAATACATCATCTATCATAATTTCGCATGATTTAAGTTGTGTTAAAATTACAGCCGATAAGGTGGTGATGCTTATTAACGGAAAAAATTATGCGGAAGGAAAATTTGAGGAATTAAGCAAAAGTGATGATGATAAAATAAAAAATTTTTATATTTAAAAGACAATGGATAATCTTTCGAGAAATACTAAACTAGGAATTTTTGTTTTCGCAGGAACGTTCTTTTTCATCGTACTGCTTTATTTTATTGGGAGTAAACGTAATTTATTCAGTTCCACAATAGATGTTTATGCTCGTTTTTATGACGCAGAAGGTTTAATGAAAGGCAACAGTATAAGGTATTCAGGTATTAATATTGGTACCGTAAAAAATGTCGCCATAGAGAATGATTCAACCGTTCTTGTTACAATGGTCATTCAAAAGCAAGTTATAAAATACATTAAAAAAAATTCATTAGCAAGCATTGGTACCGACGGATTAATGGGTAATAAATTGGTTAACATTACTAATGTAAGTGAAGCTTCAGAAACAATTAATGAAGGTGACGAGTTTAAAACCTTAAAGGCGATTAGTACAGCCGAAATGTTGAAAACATTAAGTGTTACTAATGAAAATGTCCGGTTGATCACTGATGATCTAAAAAAAATTGCCTCTAAAGTAAATAATAATAATTCACTATGGAACTTCTTATCTGATACCGTTTTAGGAAATAATTTAAAACAAGCCATTGTGAGTATTAAACTCACCGGAGATAGAACGGCATATATAGCCGGTGATTTTAGCAAAATGTTGAATGACGTAAGAGATGGTAAGGGTGTTTTAGGCGCCTTATTGGTCGATACTGCCTTGTCAGGTAAACTAAACCAATCCATTGTTTCTATAAAAATGATTTCTAGTGATTTAGCTATCGTATCAGGAGATTTAAGTTACATAACTAAAAAAGTTAAGGGCGGAGAAGGTGCAGTTGGAACACTTTTAACTGACACAGCGTTTGTGCACAACATGAATAAAAGCATGGCAAATCTGAATACTGGAACTCAAGGGTTTTCTGAAAACATGGAAGCTTTAAAACATAGTATTTTTCTCCGTAAATATTTTAAGAAGAAGCAAAAAGAAAAAAATCCTGCAGTTAAGTAAATCCTTTCGTTAATCCTTTCCTTGTAACTTTGCTGCATAGTCGTGTTATACTAGAGTTGCTTAGCTGGTCGGTATAATTAGTTGTAAATTTGATACTGTCTATCTATTTATTATTAACGGTAATACTAACTAATACTCTTAAGAATAAGGACTAAACGATTAATCGTGCTATTATTTCTTGTTGCACCTCAATTCTTTTGAACACGTTTAGAATAAATTTGGATAAACCCAAATTATGCATTAGAAGGCGAAGCATGAGCCGAACTAATTGTATTAGTTGGGTTTATTCCGATTTAGAAAATCACCCTTTGGGTTTCAGGTATTTCTGAACAAAGGGTTGATTTTCTTACATCGTTTATTTATTTGGTTTTCCAAATGAATAAAATGGGATAAAACATCAGAAATATTAAACCCAATTTATGCAATAGGAGTTTAAGAATTAGCCGAACTACTTTTTTTAATTGAGGTTATCCTGCCTATTGCAGGTAGGCCTGCCTGTTGCAGGTAGGCCCGATTTAGAAAATCACCATTTGGGTTATACCAATGTGAAAAAATAATTAGGGCAATAATTATTTTTGCTACAGTGGTTTATACCGATTAGAAAAAAGTTTGGCGCAATGAAGTGAAACGAAATTGGATCATTACTTATTTCACATCGGTATTTCATGTATTCCAGCACAAATGGTTGATTTTCTTACATCGTTTATTCATATGGAAATCCAAATGAATAAAATGGGTTAAAGGGGATAAAATCGCAAATCCGTCACAATTAGCGAATTTGCGATTGTGGTCTCGACGAGAATCGAACTCATATCAAAAGTTTAGGAAACTTCTATTCTATCCATTGAACTACGAGACCAAATTTTCTCCGCCAAAGTTAAGGTTTACATCCGGCAATTCAAAAAGTGAATTTTTAATTGCCAATTAATTTTTAAGATTCTTAATTAAATGATATTGTAAAGTTTAGAAACCTAAATTTTCACACCATAAATGAGTTCAATTGTTTCAAATTAATATCTGTAAGGTAATCTGTAATATTTTTTCAGAATTAGTCAGCACTTTAGAAATTGAGATTGTTTCTGCACTTTGGAGCAATATTTCTTTGCCTCGTTTTAACTCAGCGTAAATAACATTTTAAAAATCAAGGTTATATAAAATATTTTAGTATATTAGCATCTTATTAAATTTATGAAAAAGTTAATTTTTTGTTTGTTTTTGTTTGTTTCTACCAAATTCAGTTATTCACAAGAAACGCAAACTCAATCATGGACAAGTGAAGATCGTTCAATTTTTGAATCGGCCAATAAGCTTTTTAATAAACGCTACTACCCTCAGGCCTACGAAAAGTATAAATCACTTTTCCCTGCTCATAGTGGAGATATATTTTTACGATTTGTTACAGGTGTATGCGCTGTGTATATGGATGATAAACATGATGAGGCGCAAACTTTGCTAACTGAAGTGAAAACTAAGGATAAAAAAAATAAAGATGTTGATTACTATTTAGCCTTACTTTTTCATAAAACCTATCAATTTGATAAATCGTTGGAGTATGCAAATTCTTTATTGGCAAATCCGAAGGTGACGACTGAAGATAAAGCACAATTGGAACGCTTGGCTTTTTTTAGCAAAAACGGTATTGAGGTTTATAAATCGCCGGTTGAAGCTAAAATTGATAATCTGGGTTCTCTAATTAATACCGAGGGTGCTGAATATGCTCCGGTTATTGAACCCAATGAAGAGAATGTTATTTTTACTTACAGAGGTAAACGAAGTATGGGCGGGTTAGTTGACGAAAATAACAAACCTAACCCAAAAGGTGATTATAATGAAGATATCTTTATTTCAAAAAAAGTTAGTAATGAGTGGCAATCCCCTGAGTTATTGTCTAATTTGAATTCTGTTGACAATGATGGAGCAATCGCTCTTTCGCCAGATGGTAAATTATTGTTCCTGTTTAAATATATAAAAGATAATGGTAACGGTGATATATACGTGAGTCAACGTGAAAAAGGTAAATATGGCGCACCTGAAAAACTGCAAGGAGAGGTCAATACAAATTCATGGGAAGGTAGTATTACCATGACAACTGATCAAAAGTATATTTATTTTGCGAGTGATCGTCCTGGTGGATTTGGTGGCAGGGATTTGTACGTTGCTTCTAAAAACACCGATGGAACTTGGGGTAATGTGAAAAATTTAGGAGACAAAATAAATACAAAGTACGATGAAGACGCACCTTTTATTTCACCCGATAGCAGAACATTAGTTTTCAGTTCAGAGGGTCATACTTCGATCGGCGATTTTGATTTATTTACATGCGATTGGATGAAGAAAGACAGTACTTGGTCAGCACCAAAAAACTTAGGTTACCCGATTAATACTACTGCCGACGATTTATTTTATGTTTTATCAGCTGATGGGAAGCGCGGATATTTTTCGAGTGCAAGAAAAGGCGGTAAAGGCGATCAGGACTTATACGTGATTGAACCTGCTATTGCGGCTAAGAAAACTGTTATAACAATTGTAAAAGGGAAAGTAACTCAAAATATGGAGCCATATGAGACCGATATTTATGTGGCTGTTGAAGGTGAATCAAATTATTATGGTACTTATCGCTCCAATCCACAAAGCGGAAATTTTGTGGTGAATTTACCTTCGGGCAAAAAGTATAAATTAACATTCTACCATGAAATTATTGGAGATAGAGTTATTAATGTAAGTACTGAACAAGCAGAAGAAGACTACACAGAAAAGATAGTAAATGTTAATTTTGGAGATAGCCTTCCTGCTAAAGGTTCAGATAATATTAATGATGCAAATTATCAGGGTAAATATGGTTCAATGAAAGTACCTGGTTTAAAATTTTATGTGCAGGTTTCCGCCACTGCAAACCCTGATGGATTTAATAGAAATATTGTGAGCAAACTTGGTAAAGTTAAAGATGGTGGTGTTTTAAATAACAACATTAAATTGCTCATCATGGACAAAGAATTTGAAACCTTAAATGATGCAAATAGTTTCTTAAAACAGGTGAGGGCAGCTGGTGTTACGGATGCTTTTACTACATCTGTATATAACGGAACACGCCATTATATTTCTGATCTGGTTCGTATGAAAGTTTGGGATTCAAAATAAATTTTACACTAGTAATTGCTGTAATTAACCTTTCTGTTTTATCAAGTTTTTTTCTTTGACTATTAAATGGTTGAAATCATGCTAATATTCGTGAGATCGTAAAAACTTATAATTTATTATATTTGAAAATCTTATGATGCAATTAATTGATGGAAAAAAAATCTCGGCGCTTATACAAGAGCAAATAGCTGAAGAGGTAAAATTACTTTTAAAAGAAGGTAAAAAACAACCGCATTTAGCCGCTGTTTTGGTAGGTAACGATGGGGGCAGCGAAACATATGTTGCAAATAAAATAAAAACTTGTGAACGAGTTGGATTTAAATCTACATTAATCCGTCATCCGGAGTATGTTACAGAAGATAAATTGCTGCAAACAGTTGCTGATCTCAATAACAATCCGGACATTGACGGTTTCATTGTTCAATTACCATTACCTCGTCACATTAATGAACAAAAAGTTTTAGAAAGTATTTTACCAAGTAAAGATGTAGACGGTTTTCATCCAATTAATGTCGGTAGGATGGTATTGAATCTTCCCTGTTATGTGAGTGCAACACCTTATGGCATAGTTCAATTACTTGAAAAGTATAATATTGAAACTTGCGGCAAACACTGTGTAGTGATAGGTAGAAGCCACATTGTTGGTTCACCAATGAGCATTTTATTAGCCAAAAACACATCTCTTGGAAATTGTACGGTTACCTTATGCCACAGTAAAACAGAAAATTTAATTAGTCATACATTAAAAGCTGATATTATTATTTGTGCATTAGGCAGCCCTGAATTTTTAAAAGCGAATATGGTAAAGGAAGGAGCTGTAGTAATTGATGTTGGAACAACGCGTGTTGAATCTTCAACAGCTAAAAGTGGATTTGTTTTAAAAGGTGATGTAAAATTTGACGAAGTAGCGCCAAAATGCAGTTATATTACACCTGTTCCGGGGGGTGTTGGTCCTATGACCATTGCAAGTTTGCTTAAAAATACCTTACTTGCTGCAAAAAAGGAAATTTATAAATAATATTTCTGAAAAGGATTAAAAAAAATGCCGTTTCAAACGAAACGGCATTTCCAAACAACACTTAATTAGGACTATTAACAACTCATGTCTATTTTACAACTTTAAACGTTGCTTTATCAGCTCCGTTGTTAACAGTAATGAAATATACGCCTGTTGTTAATTCATTTAAATCCATCGAAATTGAACTTTCATTAGATTGAACACTTTTAATTAGTTTACCGGTAATATCGCTCACTTCAATCGTTAAATTTAATTCAGATTGGTTAGAAATTGTTACTCTCTCGCTGAATGGATTTGGATAAACCGATAATTTATTTTGTAATTCTGTTTTATTACCAATCGCTGTGATAACTATTGACGGCAATGGAATTAAACTTCCACCGGTTGCAGCTGCTGCAAATAAACCGAATGCCGGACCATTAGAGTTAGAAGCAGGTGTTAAAAATCCACTTGCTAAAACGGTAATCGCTTGACCGGTTAAACTTAATGCCGCAAGAGGTGCTTGATAGCTTGCAACAGTTACCGAACCACTATTTACGTTAACAGTGTAGTTGGCTGTTGGTAACGCATTATAACCAATTGAGTTATAATTAGAGTAGGTTAACGCACTTGCTAAAGTAGTACTTGGAGGAGACACAATGTTAACAGCAGGTGCGTCTGTTGCACCATGGAAAATTAAGACGTCGGTATTGGAGTTAACCAAAGCTCTCTCTCTTACGTTTGCGTTAGCTATTAAACTAAAAGGGGCAGCAGTTGAACTTGGAGAATACCCCAGAGGAGATAAAATACCGCTGGCTATTAGCTGATATTTAGATGAAGGAGCAAGGTTGTAAGTAAAATTGGCCAAGGCAGAAGCTACAGATGTACTTGTTGGAGGTGCAATAGACAGGGTAACAACCTGAGCAGTTGGAACATCAATAAATGGTGATGCTGTTCTAAAAGCAAAGTTATCTAATAATAAAACTGCAGCAGTACCTGTTGTAGCTGAACGGAACCAAACATCAACACTTGTTGCAGCAGCATCAGCACAGTTGTGTATAGCTTGTAAACGAGTTGAGGTTGTAGTAGTGGTTGGTAATGGAATTAATGAACCACCTGTAGCTGTTGCTACCCACAAACCGAAAGAGTTAGGACTATTACTATTGTTGGTTGTGTTTAAAAAACCGCTTGCAATAACGGAGATTCGTTGACCTCCTAAACCTAAAGTTGTTAAAGGTGCAGAATACTCTTGAACCACATTTTCAGAGAATTGATCTCTAACTTGTAATTTATAGTTGGCGGTTGTTAGGTTTAACCAACCGGCAAAGTTTGTATAAGCAGCATTGTTTACCAAAATATTAGGAAACACTGGATTAGTTCCGGTAAAAGGAGCAACCACATCAACTACCGGTGCGTCTGTACTACCATGGTTAACTAAAACTTGTGTAATAGATGAAGATGGCGCAGCTGCATTGGATGTAAAAGTGGATAATGTAAAAGGAGCCATCATTGAACTAGGGTTATATCCGGTTGGACTAACAATTCCATTGGCCACAATTTTATAATCTACACCTGTTGCAAGATTAACTGTAAATTGAGCCAAAGATGCTGCTTGCGTAGTTGCACTTGGAGCCGAAACACCAATGGTGTAAGTGCCTGCTGCCACTGTGCCTGTTGCAGTCGCAAATCTAAATGCTAAATTGTTAACTAATACACCACCATTTGCCCAAATTTTAACGTTTGCCGCTGCAGCATCGGCGCAGTTATGTATAATTTGAAATGTTGGTGCCTGAGCTTTAATGTTTCCCGCAATTGCTCCTACTAGGATGGCACTGCTAATAAATGATAATCGTTTTTTCATATTTTTTGTTTTAAATTATAAATAGGAAACACAGGATATTTTATTTTGTTTAACATTTGGTTAAAAAGATTAAACAAAATATGTTAAAAATTGGTGAATTCAAGGAAATAATTAATCGTATAGAAATTTCGATTTATTAAAATTAAACTCTACTTTTATCAAAATGAAGAAAAAATTAAGCTTTCTGTTCGTAACAGTTTGGTTTTTAAACGTATATAGCCAAACTACATTCCCAAATAACGGTGCTCCGTATAAACCTCATACACTTTTTGCTTTCATTAATGCACAGTTGGTTATTGATTATGAGATAACCATTATTAATGGTGTTTTGCTTGTTAAAGATGGAAAAATTATCGCCTCTGGGAACAATGTATCAATCCCTAAACATGCAGTAATTATTGATTTGAAAGGTAAATTTATTTACCCTTCATTTATAGATATTTATAGCGATTACGGTTTAAATGAAATTAAAGCAAGCAGAAGTACTGGCAACGGACCTCAAACAATTTCAAATGTAAAGGGTGCCTTTGGTTGGAATCAAGCCATCAGAGCCGATGTAGAGGCTCATAAGATTTTTCAACACAATAAGGAAAAAGCTCAGGAATTAATAAGAAATGGAATTGGAGTAGTATTATCTTCAAGCAAAGATGGGATTGTAAGAGGGAGCGGGGTACTCGCCTTGTTAAATCACGATGTGAAAGAGAATGAAAGTGTTTTGATGGATAAATCTGCAGCATTTTATTCTTTTAATAAAGGTAGTTCCGGTCAAGATTACCCTAGTTCGCTAACTGGTGCTATTGCTTTGATAAGACAAACTTATTATGATGCTATCTGGTATAAGACTAATAATGCTAAAACAGAATTTAATATAAGCCTCGAGGCGTTTAATCAATTACAATCTCTACCTTCTATTTTTGAAGCTAACGACAAGTTTAATGCAATACGTGCCGCCAAAATTGCAAAGGAGTTTAATACCAAATATATTATTAAAGCCGGAGGAAACGAGTATCAAAGATTAGAAGAAATCGTACAAACAGGCTCTTCATTTATTTTACCACTTAATTTTCCTGAACCATACGATGTCGACGATCCTTTTGAAACAGAGAGCATCTCATTGGCAGACCTAAAACACTGGGAGTTAGCACCTGCAAATCCGGCATATTTAGAGAAAAACAACATTAATTTTTGTTTTACAAGCTATGATTTAAAAGACAAATCTAGTTTCCTTCCCAATATTAGAAAAGCTGTTAAGCATGGGCTTTCCGAAAAAATGGCGTTAAAGGCTATAACTGCTAATCCTGCTTTATTAATTAATGCGTACACAAAAATTGGTGCTTTAAAGCCCGGGTTTACTGCTAATTTTTTAATTACTAATAAATCTATTTTTGATGATGAGTGCGAAATTCTCCAACATTGGATTAATGGGAACACATACTTGTATAAAGAATTGGATCCAATTGATTTAGCAGGTAATTATCAAATTTCTTTTGATTCAAAAAATTATCAGCTTCAATTAAGAACTTCTAAATCAAAAAATCTAATAATTATCGACACGCTTAAAAAGTCTTTTAATTATAACCTAAATGGTCAATTAATGCAATTCTCGTTTAAAATAGATAGTTTAACCGGATTTAGAGGACTCGGTAATTATAATGCTGATTCTAAAACAGTGTTTGGTAAGATTCAAAATAGTCAAGGGGTTTATAGTGAATTTAAAATTCAATTTATAGAAAAGGCTCCTGAAGAAAAGAAGCCAGTAAGTCAGTTAAAACAAATTCCTCTCGATCCGGGAAAAATCATTTACCCATTTATGGCATATGGTTCTGCAATCGAAACGCCAGTTAATAGCACTTTATCAGTTAATTATTTATTAAAGAAAAGAGAGAACACTTATTTGTTTAAAAATGCAACGGTTTGGACTAATGAACATGACAGCGTTTTAAGAAATACCGACGTATTAGTTTTGGCTGGAAAAATTTCAAAAATTGGAAAAAATATAGAGTTACCGAAAGGTACACAAGCTAGAGTAATTGATGCAACCGGAAAGCATTTAACACCTGGTATTATTGATGAACATAGCCATATTGCGCTCACATGGGGTGTAAATGAAGGAACTCAGGCCAGTAGCGCTGAGGTTAGAATGGGTGATGTTATTAATCCGGAGGATGTTAATATTTATCGTCAGTTGGCAGGAGGTGTAACATGTGCTCAACTATTACATGGTTCTGCCAACCCAATTGGTGGCCAAAGTGCTATTATTAAATTACGATGGGGACTTAATGCGGAGGATATGAAGGTAGATAAAGCGGATGGATTCATAAAATTTGCTTTAGGAGAAAATGTTAAGCAAAGTTGGGTGGCTGATTATGCCAATATGCGATTCCCACAAACCCGAATGGGAGTAGAACAAGTTTATAATGATTATTTTACAAGAGCAAAAGAATATGATGCAAATTGGAAAAACGTTTTGGTTTCTAAAGAAAAAAATAAGCTTCTTCCACGTAGGGATTTAGAATTAGAGGCCTTGGCAGAGATTTTGAATAAAAAGAGATTCATTAGTTGTCATAGTTATGTGCAAAGCGAAATAAATATGTTAATGCATGTTGCTGATAGTTTTGGATTTAAAGTAAACACATTTACGCACATTTTAGAAGGATATAAAGTTGCCGATAAAATGAAGAATCATGGCGTTAATGCAAGTACTTTTGCTGATTGGTGGGCTTATAAAAATGAGGTAATGGATGCTATTCCATACAATGCAGCTTTGTTAACTAAAGTTGGTGTAAATACTTCTGTAAATAGTGATGATGCTGAGATGGCACGTCGTTTGAATCAAGAGGCGGCTAAAGCAATAAAATATGGAAACTTAACCGAAGTTGAAGCATTAAAATTAGTTACACTAAATCCTGCCAAAATGCTACATTTAGATAGTGAGGTAGGTAGCGTAAAGGTTGGAAAATCAGCAGATTTGGTACTTTGGAATAATCATCCATTAAGTGTTTATGCTAAAAGTGATATGACGCTAATAGATGGTATCGCCTATTTTGATAGAGTAGAAAATCAAAAATTAAACAATTACATTAAGTCTGAGCGAGCGAGAATTGTTTCTAAATTGCTAAATGCAAAACAATCAGGTGCAAAAACACAAAAGTTTACCTCTAAAGAGCAACGATTATATCATTGTAATACACTTAATGGAGTATCAGAAGAAATAACAGGAGAACGCTAAAAAATTTTAAAATGAAACAAACACTAGTCTTAATAAAAGTTTTACTTTGCTTGCTTGGTAGTGCTCAAAAAACTTATACTAATATTGCTTTTTTTGGCGGTTATGCTCACTTAGGAAATGGAAGTATAATTGAAAGCAGTTTAATTCAAGTAAAAGGAACCAAAATTGAAAGCATTCAAAGTACTGTTGGCATCAAGGTCAATCCTAAAGCTTATGATACTATTATTTATTTAGAAGGTAAGCACGTTTATCCTGCTTTTATAAATGTAAATAATGTGCTTGGCTTACATGATGCAGAAGCTATAAAAGCAACAAGAGATTTTTATGAAGTTGGAAATTTTAATCCACACATTCGAAGCTGCATCGCCTATAATACAGACAATTATATTGTGCCAACAGTAAAAACAAATGGTGTTTTATATACTCAAGTTACTCCAAGAGGCGGTGTCATTTCTGGCTCATCAAGTATTATGGCGCTTGAGGGTTGGAATTGGGAGGATGCTTTGCTTAAATCAGATGACGGGATACATTTAAATTTCCCTAAATTAGTAGAAAAGCGTTGGAGTGAAGATGAGGTTGTTACTAATGCTACTAATAAAAGATATACCGAGGAAATGAATAATTTGAATAAGTTTTTTACCGAAGCTTATGCCTATTTTAATGAATTAAATCCGAGTGAAAAAAATATTCGTTTCGAAGCCATGAAGCCAATATTCAGTGGTGCAAGTAATTTATATATTCATACAGATAAAGCTAAAGATATCCTAACAGCAATTAACTTTTCCAAAAAGCATAAAGTTTCTAAAATCGTTGTGGTTGGCGGTAAAGAGGCTTATAAGGTTACAAGTGATTTAAAATTAAATAAAGTTCCTGTCATACTCAATCGCGTGAATGATTTACCGGATTCACCTGACGAAGACATTGATTTGATAAATCAACTTGCCGCCAGATTGATAAAAGACTCAATATTATTTTGTTTTCAGATGGAAGGGGACATGGAAGCTATGCAGAGCCGTAATTTGCCATTTAATGCCGGCGTAGCTGTGGCTAATGGACTTGACAAGGAAATGGCAATTAGTGCACTTAGTTTAAATACGGCAAAAATTCTTGGAATTGACAAATTAGTTGGAAGTTTAGAAGCTGGAAAATTAGCTACTTTTTTTATTAGTGAAGGAGATGCGCTTGATATTAAATCACATAACATTGTTTTAGCTTATATTGGTGGCAAGCCGGTTAATTTAATCAATCGACAGTTTGAACTTTATCAAAAATATAAAAATAAGTACGGGGTAAAATAGTTAATAATTTATTTGGGGAGATTTTATTTTAGTTTGTAAATGAAGGCTGTTTGATTGTCGTTAAGAGGATTTAGCCAGAACAATGTTTTGTCAAGCAAACTTGGTTCAATCGTTGCTTCATACCTTAAATCCGGAAAATTTTTCTTCATGGCTGCTACACGCGATTCAATATTTTCAGCCTGCATAAAAATAACATAGTTAGGTTTTGGTTGAAGGCTTGTTTGATTGTAATATACCAAGGCGCTATCTGCATTATAATTTTTATTTATTCCACAAACGCTAAACCATTTACCAAAATAAAACAATGGTGGCATTAAATAATCATTTTCTTTATTGCTGTCTTCAATAAAAAAAGTGGTGCAATCTGTTTTTTTACTCAAATAATAAACACTTTCTACCCTGTGTCTTTTACCGTAGGAAGGACTTAAAAACAAAAGCAAAATGCAATTTAAAATTATAACAAACCACTTACTCACCGTAACGAATTTAGGCGATAATTTTAGCTTATAATTTTCATATAACATAAATGCACCAATGGTGCCGCTTATAATAAGCAAAGGAAAGATGGTAAGTACAAAGCGTTCTTGTTTATTCGGGAAGTAAGTGTGAAAGGCTAGATAAACAAACACACTCCAAAATATAATAATTGTTTTTTTGTATGAATAAAAGTAACCATAGAATAAAGCAAAACTCAGGGGAGGAATTAACAGACCAAAAATTAAATCAAAATACATATGCCAATTATTGGTGCCGTATACACCTGCATTATCAATGTTATACTGAATATAACTTAAAAATTCTCCGAACGGTTTATTCCATAAAATAAAATCAACCAGCCCACAAGTGATAAAAATGGTTAACAAAAACCCAAACCCTAAAGCAAGTAATTGTTTGAATGGTGTTTTTAATATTAATAAGGAAATGCCTACTCCTGCTAACATAAATACAACTTGAAACCTTATACTAAATGCCACACCAAAAAGAATGCCTGCGAATAGAAAATTTTTGTAGTTTATTTCTTTCACTAATAACCATATACCCCACATAAATGCCGGGAGGCAAACAAATTCTGCAAGGTTTCGTACACTTACAAACGGCATAAACCAATATAAACCCAATAATAAAGCTACATAGATGGCAGTTTTTTGATTACTTAGTTTTTCGGCAATTAAATAACCAAATTTTACAATAAGTAAACTCCAAGCGGCATGAATAAATCTTACCATCAGCATTTTCATTTGAGGATCATTTATGGCCAATATTTTGAATACCTTAAAAACAAAATATTGCAGTCCTACATAAAACAACGGATGACCGGATGGTTGCCTATTAGGGTCTTCTTCACTTGGAAGCCAATAGTTGTAATCAAAATTATCTACCCAACTTTGCGAGGATTCGATAATTAAAAAATGATCGTCATGGAAACCAAAACCTTTACTGAAAAAAACAGAGATTAATCTTACTAGTGCTGATAAAATTAAAATTTGTTGTATCGGACTAAACTTATTTTTAAAATATTGAATTAGATTTTTCAACTTATTTTTGAGCATTAGAATAAAAGTAAAAAGCTATTGCTGAAAAAATCAGATTTGGAATCCAAACAGCAATTAAAGGTGGTGCAAAACCTGTTTTAGCAATTGTTGTAAATACATACATGAGCATAATATAAATACTGCTTAAAAATAAACCTAATGCAATTTGAATACCTACACCGCCTCTAACTTTTTTTGAAGAAACACACACACCTATCATTGTTAAAATAAATGTTGCAAATGGAAACGAGGTTCGTCGGTATGATTCTATTTCATAAACGGCAACCATATCAGATCCTTTGAGCGTTTCTTTTTGGATGTAATCTTTAAGTTCCCAATAATTCATTGTTTCGATTTTACTTTCATATCGCCACATTTCTTCCGGAGTAAACGGAATACTGATTGTTTTTGTTGTTGTAAATACTGCAGTTTGCCTGTATAAAGGCTTTTGATTTTTTAAGGTGTCAAGGTTATTCTGTACAATTAATCTTCTTTCATAAACATTAGACATTATCCAGTTTTTATTTACACTATCCCACACCATATCGTTACAACTCAGATAGTAAATTTGTTTGTTATTAACTATTTCTTCAATACTAACTTTGTAGGCAGTATTAATGCGATTATCATAACTTTCTAAATATAATAGTTTATTAGCTCCAATTTTTTTATGTATATTTTGATCATCATTGCTGTAGCCATTATTAATGTATTTATCTTCGAAGCCAATTTTAATTTCAAATGCCTTTGGGATAACAAAATGATTTAAGGCTAGAGATGTTAAACCAATAAGCGTAGCGCCAATGATGTAAGGACGCAATATTCTGTTAAAACTCGTTCCACTGGATAAGATCGCAATAAACTCACTTTGATGCGCCATTTTAGAAGTAAAAAACACAACAGAAATGAATGTAAACATTGGGCTGAAATAATTTCCGTAATATGGCAGAAACATAAGATAATAATCGAAAACAATTTCATTAAGTGGTATTTGTTTTGTTGTAAACGTGCTTAATTTTTCTTTGATATCAAAAACTATAAAAATTAAAAGTATAAGCGAAATTGAAAAAACGAATGTTTTAATAAATTTCCCTAGAATATATCTGTCAAGTATTTTAAGCATTTATACTAAAGTCGTTCAATTAGTTTTTTAACCATTATGTTTTTCCATTCATAAAAGGTTCCATCTATAATTTTTTCTCTTGCTGATTTTACAAGCCATAGGTAGAATGCTAAATTGTGAACGCTTGCAATTTGAGCAGCAAGCAGTTCATTGCATGTTACTAAATGCCTTAAGTAGGCCTTTGAATATGCTTTATCAACAACACTTGTACCATTAGGGTCTAATTCTGAAAAATCATTTTTCCATTTTTCATTTTTAATATTTATTATCCCTTCCGATGTAAAAAGAAGGCCATGTCTCGCATTCCGCGTTGGCATCACACAGTCAAACATGTCAATTCCTAGGGCGATGCATTCTAGTATATTCACCGGTGTACCTACCCCCATTAAATACCTTGGTTTATCAGTTGGCAAAATATCTGTAACTAAATTCGTCATCTCATACATTTCTTCAGCAGGTTCACCAACACTTAAACCACCAATAGCATTACCAATTCTATTTTTAGATGCAATATATTCTGCACTTTTCATCCGCAAATCTTTGTAAGTACTGCCTTGCACTATAGGAAACAATGCCTGTTCGTATCCATACTTAAACGGCGTCGAATCAAACCTGGCGATACATCTATCTAGCCAACGATGAGTTAAACTTAAACTGTTTTTGGCATAATTATAATCGCAGGGGTAAGGGGTGCACTCATCGAAGGCCATAATTATATCCGCACCAATACTTTTTTGTATGTCTATCACATTTTCAGGACTAAAAAAATGTTTGCTTCCATCAATGTGGCTTTTAAAAATAGCGCCTTCTTCTGTTAACTTTCGTTGATGAGATAACGAAAAGATTTGATAGCCGCCACTATCAGTTAGAATTGGGTAGTCCCAGCCATTAAATTTATGTAAACCACCGGCTTTTTCAATGGTTTGAATGCCGGGTCTTAAATAAAGGTGATAGGTATTACCTAAAATTATTTGTGCTTTTATGTCATTTTTAAGTTCGTGTTGATGTACTCCTTTAACGGTGCCGGCTGTACCAACAGGCATAAATATTGGAGTTTGTATGGTGCCGTGATCGGTTTGAAATTCTCCGGCTCTTGCTTTTGATTTTAAATCGGTATGTAAAAGATTAAATTTCACGATGGTAAAGATAGCGCTATGTCTTTTAGTAGTGTATTAAAATTGTTTAAAATCATGTAGTTTATAAATTTGTTTGAAGAAATAGCAATAATTCTTTCATATTTTTCACTTTTTGCTCAGCAATACTCCATTGTAATTTATTATAATTTTTTTCGTCTGGTATTGCGATTACCTTCATACCTGCTGCTATGCCTGCAATTACACCATTAATAGAATCTTCTATAACAAAACAGCGAGATGGTAGGCAATTGAGATCTTCTGCACAACTTAAATAAACTTCCGGGTGAGGTTTACCGAATTTTAAATGTTCGGCTGATTTTACAGATTGAAAATAAGAAGCTATATTTAAATACTTGAGGATGAAGTTCATTAATTTCTCATTAGACGAAGTAGCCAATCCAATTTTTATTTGCTCTTTCTTCAATAAACTTAACACCTCCAAAACGCCGTTAATAGGCTTTCCTTTTAATTTGATTAAACCAATTAAATCGTCTATAACTTCTTGTTCAAATAGTTTAGGATTTGTTTTTGTTTCCTTGAAATGATTAAACCATATTTTGATGACTTCATCAAAGCGCTTACCGGTGGTTTTTATACAATCTTCCTCTGTGAAAGTATAGCCAAGCTTAGTAAAACCATTTATCATGGCTTCTCTCCAAAGCGGTTCGCTATCAATCAATACACCATCCATATCAAAGATTACCGCGTCAAACTTACGTTTCATTGTTAATTAGTTTGTTAAGTATTTACAAATATATTCTTAAATCACGTTTGTTGTAGGTTTAACTTTACAAAATGTATTTCCCGCAATTTCATACTATTGGTTTACCTAAAATATATACAATTTTGGCAAGTATCGGTTTGGTTGTTATTGCAATTCACTATTTCCGGAATTTTGGTGTATTTTCCTTTTATAAAAAAGATCATATGGAGGAAAATTCCGAAGACAAACCTATTAGTGTCATTATTTGTGCAAGAAATGAAGATGAGAATCTAACAGAATTTTTACCAAAGGTTTTAACGCAAAATTACCCAAATTTCGAAGTAATTGTTGTAAATGATTGTAGTTATGACAATACTGATACAGTAATTGAAGAGTTTTCTAAGATATTCCCAAACCTAAAAAAAGCAACAATAAAAGAAGATGATTACTACAAACACGGCAAAAAATTTGCTATGCTTGTGGGAATTAAAAAAGCTTCACACGACAATTTAGTCTTTACTGATGCTGATTGTTTTCCAGCAAGCGAAAATTGGCTGGCAGAAATGGCTAAAGGATTCACGCCTTCAAAAAAAGTAATTTTAGGTTATGGCGCCTACCAAAAACAAGCCGGTTTTTTAAACAAACTTATTCGATATGATAGTTTTATCATTGCAGTTCAGTATCTAAGTGCTGCTATCAAGAATAAACCATACATGGGTGTAGGCAGAAATTTAGCTTATAGTAAAGAGCTTTTCTTTCAAATGAAGGGTTTTTCAACACATTATCATATTAATTCCGGCGATGATGATTTATTTGTCAATACTGCCGCAACAAAATCAAATACTAATATTTCGGCAAATATTAATTCAATAACTTATTCTAAGCCTAAATCAAGGTTCAAAGAATGGAGTCTGCAAAAGGCACGTCATCTTACAACTGCTCCTCATTATACAACCGAATCTAAATCAAGATTATTTTATATTTTCTTCGCACAATATTTTTTCTATATCAGTCTTATTCCTTTGTTATTCCAAATAAACACACTAGTAACGTTTGGCATTATTTTTTTCATTAAAACCATTTTGTTTCTAATATGTCTCAATAAAGCATCCAAAAAACTAGGCGAATCAGATTTGTTAATAAGAGGAATAATACTTGAGTTGCTTATGTTGTTTATTTATCCTATATTTCAACTAGCTAAACTAAGATATAAGCCGGCAAAGTGGACGAATTAAATGAAATAAATAATAATCTCTCAACAAAAGCCGTTTATGATTATAATCTGGTTAGGCAGGCTATTTCAGGTAATCAAAAAGCTTATGCGGAATTATTAAATCGTTACCGAGAAAGTGTTTACTATATGATGGTTAAAATGTGTAATAATAAGGATGACGCAGAGGATTTAACCATTGAGGCTTTTGGTAGAGCATTTAAAAAATTAGAACAGTATAGCCCTGATTATGCCTTTAGCACTTGGTTATTTAAAATCGCAAGTAATAATGCTATTGATTTTATAAGAAAGAAAAAGCAAGCAATGTTATTTAGTTTAGACAATAAAACTAATGTTCATGATAGCGATTCTGAAAATCACTCTGCGAATTTAAAGGCAAATAGCCTGGATCCGGAGGAGCACTATATTCGAAAACAAAAAATTGATACCGTTCGCTTGATTGTTGATAAGATGAAACCAAAATATAAAGAAATGGTGGAATTATTTTATTTTCAGGAAATGAGTCATGAAGAAATTTCCAAAAAATTAGACTTACCTATTGGTACAATTAAGGCACAATTGTTTAGAGCACGAGATTTGTTGTTTGCAGCATTAAAAGAAAAAGGTACAAATTTGTAATTGGAGATTATTTTAAAATATTTTCAAAATTTCACCCCACAGCAACAGCAACAATTTGCTCAGTTACAAAAATTATATCAGTTTTGGAATGAGCAGATCAACGTAATTTCCAGAAAAGACATAGAATTTTTATACGAACGTCATGTACTTCATTCATTAGGCATTGCAAAAGTTATTCAATTTAAAAATGGAACAGAGATTCTTGATGTTGGAACAGGTGGTGGTTTCCCTGGCATACCATTAGCAATTGCTTACCCTGAGTGTAAGTTTGTTTTAGTTGATAGTATTGGAAAAAAAATAAAAGTGGTTAATGAAGTTGCCAGTGCTTTAGGATTAAAAAACATTACGGCGATTCATTGCCGAGCAGAGGATGTTAAGCAGAAGTTTGATTTTATTGTGAGCAGAGCTGTTACTGAGTTTCCTGTCTTTTACAATTGGGTCAAATTAAAGATTAATAAAGAAAATAAAAACAATTTAGGTAATGGTATATTATACTTAAAGGGCGGTGACCTGGAAAAGGAATTTGGATCATATTTTTCAAAATCAATCTTCTTTAATTTATCAGACTTTTTCCGCGAAGACTTTTTTGAAACTAAAAAAGTTGTTTATTATCGACTTAATAACGGGAATTAAGACCCAAATACCTTTTTTAGTAAATCACTTAACCTTGCCTTTGGATTTTTTCGAATGTTAATTTCCTCATCTGAAATTAAAATCATCAATCCATTAATGGCTCTTCTTGTCACGTAATCATCCAAATCAGGGTTTTGTTTTTTAACGCCTGGAAGTTTATTGTAGCTGGTTGCTAACGGATTCCAATAACTTGTTACCTTAACAGAGTTAACAGCCTCTTTTACCACCGGTAAAAATTTGTCGTACAAAGGTTGACTGGTTGTTTTTCTTAAAAAGTTAGTTGCAGCTGTATCATTACCTTTTAATATCGCAAAACCGTCAGCTACACTCATATTGGTAATAGCATCAATAAAAACAGGCGCTGCTTTGAGCGCTGCCTGCTCTGCTGCTCGGTTCAAACTTGTTTCAAACTCATTTATTTTTTTAGTAAAACCCATTGTGGTTAACTTTGCTTTCATGTCTTTTGCCTCTTCCGGCCAAGGAATAAACAAACGTGTGTTTTTTAAAAAGCCATCTGTCTTTCCGGCAAGTGAAGAAGCGCTATTCGTTCCAACGCTTAAAGCTTCCTTTAAACCTCTAATAACCTCTTCATTGGTTAGTTTAGGGGCAGCACTTGTTGTTGATACAGCGTTTAATTTATCTTTAGTTACTTTTTCTAAACTGTCTTTTTTCTTCTGTAACTTATCCTTAAAAGATTGAGCTTGTGCTGTAAACAATGCACTAAGAAGGAATGTTATTAAAATACTCTTCATAATTTTCTTCTACAAAACTAACCTTTATTTAAAAACTTATCTATTACTTTAAACTTTTTTTAAATTATTTATGAAAGCTGAAATCTTAACCATTGGTGACGAAATATTAATTGGACAAATTGTGAATACGAATGCTGTTTGGATAGCTCAAGAATTGAACCGACTTGGTATTCAAGTTGCACACATGGCAAGTGTTTCGGACAGTGAATCTGCTATTTTGGAAGCCTTAATGGCTGCATCTAAAAGGGCTCAATTTATTTTTATTACTGGAGGTTTAGGTCCAACTAAAGATGATATTACAAAAAAAGTACTGGCTGATTTTTTTAAAACAAAGTTGGTGATTGATGAAACTGTTTTAGCTGATGTAACTAATTTTTTTGCTACAAGAAATAAAACGGTTACAGAAATTAATAAAAATCAGGCGCTTGTTCCGGAAGGATGCAAGGTTATCAGAAATTTAAATGGAACTGCTCCTGCAATGTGGTTTGAAGAAAATGGCTGCATTTTTGTTAGTATGCCTGGTGTGCCATACGAGATGAAGTCGTTAATGACAAATGATATTTTACCATTCATTAAGCAGCACTTTAAATTACCATTTATTTACCATAAAACGGTATTAACGCAGGGTATTGGCGAAAGTTATCTTGCCGAAAAGATTGAACATTGGGAAGACCAACTTTCCAAAAACGGTATTAAATTGGCTTACTTGCCTCAACCAGGTATCGTTCGGTTACGATTATCCTCTCAGGGTGAAGATGAAAACAAGATTAAGCAAACTGTTGAGTTAGAAATATTAAAATTAAACGAATTAGTCTCAGAATACGTATTTGGCTATGAGGAGTTTGGTGAAGAAACGCCTAGCATCCAATCAATTGTTGTTGATTTGATGCTAAAAATTAACAAAACGGTTTCCTTAGCAGAGAGTTGCACAGGTGGTCATGTTGCCGTACTCTTAACGTCAGTTCCCGGGGTTAGCTCAGTTTTTGCCGGTGGTTTAGTTCCATATTCCAATAACGCAAAACAAAATTTGCTTAATGTGCCTACTGAAATTTTCGAGCAATATGGTGCCGTTAGCATGGAGTGTGTATTAGTGATGGCTTGTAATGCATTAGAAAAATTCAAAACTGACTACAGTATTTCCATAAGCGGTGTTGCTGGTCCATCCGGTGGCACGCCTGAAAAACCAGTTGGCTTGGTATGGATTGCAATTGCATCAAAAAGTGGAGCTGAGGCATTTTCTTTCCAATTCGGGGATAATCGTTCTCGGAATATTAGTATGACAGCCACAACCGCTTTAAGTTTATTACGAAAAAGATTGATTTTTGACCACCCGTCTATTGACATAAAATCTTCCTAAATCATTTTAATACAGTATTTTAAGTTAAAATTCATTGCCGAATCGATAATTTTTTTATTTTCGCTCAAATTTATGGCAATGAAAAAAATTTATTTTTTACTTTTCTCTTGTATCTCTTCACATTTTTTAACGGCTCAAGAGTCTAAAGTGGCTGCTAGTAGTAACCCCAATCGATTGGAGGTTATCGAACAATTTAAGAAAGAACAAGCTGAAAAGAATTATTACTATCAATTGAATGACGAACTCAAAAGTTATTTCGCTGATAATCAGATTCATTTGAAATGCCCCAAGGGTCAAAATTATCAGACTAAAAGTGAATTTATTGATGCAGTCAATAATTGGCTTAGACTTAATCAACAACTTGTAATTGGTTCAAAAAAAGGTGTATATCCAACAAAATAACAATTTAATAATGTTCAAAAAATTATCAATTTTAACAGTTCTGATTTTTTCTCTTTTAGGAAGTTCCATGAAAGCGCAATATGGTTGTTTTACACCTAGTTTAGGTGTTTACGATGCTTCAACTGGTAGCCCAATGTCTGCTGTCATGTCTTGTTCATATACCAACTTAGTTTTGATTACACCGGTAACTGTGTTTTCTGGGTCTCAGGCTGTTTTACCATGTTTGAGTATAGTAATTGGCACCACCAATGTGAACTCTCAAACAAATAACTCACTTACCATTTTTCAATCTACAACTGCCTTTACCTCTTTGTGTAATACATTTCCCGCACCATGTTTCACTTTTATCCCAAATAGTACTAGTTACTCGTTTGCTCTTGCAGGTTTAGCGCCAGCTTTGCCTCATAGCTATAGTTTATGTAACGTTGCCACTGCGGCACCAATGAGCTACACAGTTAAAAGTTGCTACGGCCCTACAAATTTTACAACCGGGGTGTGGTCTAATGCCAGTCCAAATAATTGTCAAAGTGTGATTATTCCAGGAGGAACACCTATTGGGATAACTTCTTGGACGATATCACCATCAGTTGTGCCTGCAGCAATTGCTTCTTCAACAAATAACTTACAGTCAGGAAATCTATTTTTAGATACTTATTTTATGACGCCTGGGATATACACTATTACAATGGGATTTGATAGCCAGGTTGGTTGTACTTCTGTTACATCTCGCACTATTCAAATCCAACCAGCATATAATGCTAACTGGACCGCTATTGCCAATCAATGTTCTCAAGCTAATTGTGTGAGTTTAAATCCGCAGATAACTGGTAATACTGGTGGTACTTTTTCAGGCGCTGGGGTAACTTCTAATTCTTTTTGCCCTTCAAGTATTGGTGCAGGTACTTATCCGGTTACCTATACGGTAGGTATTACACCTCAATGTCGTGCCACATTTTCTAATAACATCACTGTTATTCCTAATCCAACACTTGCAACTACTAATGTTAGTTTCACCTGTTTGAATCCAACAACAGTTCAATTGGTTGCAACTGGTGCAGCTGGAGGAAGTTATGTTTGGTCCGGACTTTCAATATTATCTCAGTCTACCGGAAGTGCAACTGTATTTGGTACCGGTAATTACACCATTAATGCTACCGGATCAAACGGATGCCAGGCAAATCCGGTTATTGCCAGTGTAGGTACTAATACAACGCCACCATCTATTTCCGGTGGTAGTTCTAGTCAATTAATTACTTGTTCAACGCTTTCAACAACAGTTTCGATATCCAATACAGTTGGTTTGAATTATAGTTGGTCTGGTCCTGGTATTGTTGGAGCAAGCAATATTTCAGCCATTACAGCAACAGCAGGAGGAAATTACATCGTAACTGTTACAAATCCATCTAATGGATGTTCTGCCAATTCAACAGTTTTAGCAACGCAAAATAAAACTGTTACCAACACCCCAAGCACAGGTGGTGTAATTACTTGCTTAAATTCAGCTATTACGTTATCCACAACAGCCACTACACCAATATATAATA
>B570J29032_109959659_pt1 | contig 55186 bp, 38 predicted proteins | sample LakMenEpi16Nov12_FD_29032 | JGI IMG/M metagenome (IMG submission 29032) | reverse complement strand
ACAGCACATTGGCAATAGGCGGGGTTTCGTCTCCGCTTGACAGTTTTGTGGTAGCCGAAAGTTCAGTTCTCCGAACTAACTTTTGTGCTAAATAGCCCGCCTTCGGCAATACCAGAACTTTACCTGCAACCCTAATAGTTGCATCCAAAAAAAAATCTAATAATTAATTGAATCGAATTATATCTAAAGAATTTATAATAATGAAAATGAAATTTATTTATTTATTACTGATTGTCATGCCATTTTCTTGTCGCTCTCAATCGCAAGACAGAGAGTCAAAAATGGACGTTGGTGCTATCAGATTTGACCCAAAAACGGATAATTCTAACTTCTTCTTGTGCGATTCCACAAAAATTTATGAGTATTATAATTTCGAAACAAAATATTTGGGTGAAAAAGTAGCGTTGAAAGATACTTTATTTTATATGTTCAAATTGAATGGCACATACAAAAATGTTAATGGCATCATTACAATTCGATTCGTTGTGAATTGTAAAGGTGAAACAGATAGATTTAGAGTTAAACAAGTTGACACCAACTACAAGGAAATTATATTTTCAGAAAAATTGGTAGCTCATCTTTTAGCCATAACAAAACAACTTGACAAATGGCAACCAGGAAAAAGAGATGGCAAAGCTATTGACAGTTACGTTCACGTTAATTATTTATTTGAAAATGGCATTTTAAAACATATCACACCATGAAAAAAAGTAGTAGCATTCTGTTTTTAATTTCTTTACTATTATCAATCAATGCAACAAGTCAACCCAATTGTTATTACTACTATCCAGAAGGTAGTAGGTGTAGAGAAGCCTGCCTTATGTCTGAAAAGGTATTAGAAAAACCGCAAGGAAGTTGGCAGTCACAACAAGGTTTAGACAGTTTATTGGTCTTATGCCCAAATTTTGCCTACGGCTGGCAGCAAAAATCTATACCCTATTTAAAACGGGGTGATTATGCTTCCTGGAAAAAATACCTTGACAAAGCGGTTGAACTCGACCCCAAAGGCTATTTAGGGTATAGAGCAGGTTGTTTATTTGACATACTTCGTGATTATAAATCTGCCTTATCAGACCTTGAAAGATTAGAGCAACTAACAAATAGCAAAATTTTAGGCATGAACGCAGGTGGAGACTTAGATTTACGAGTCATTAAGGCACTCTGTCAACGTGAATTAGGACAAATACAAAATTGCTTAAAAACATTTGAAGAAATGGTTCTCCTAAATGAACAAAAAAAGCAAATTGGTATCTATGAATATCATTATTACGGAACAACCTTGTTTCGATTAAAGAAGTTTGATGAAGCACTTATCATGTTCGAGAAACAATTAACACAAAACAATAAGTTTGCGGATACTCATTACTACATGGGTTGTATTTATGAAAATCAGAATAAGATTGAGGTCGCAAAGAAATATTTTATAGAAGCTGAAAAAAACTATAAACTAGGATATTTTAACAACGATGCTTACGACATCACTTTGCCAGACCAGATATACTTGAAAAATATAACCAACAAGCTAACCAATTTGAATAAGTGAAACAAGGTCAATTTATAAAAGGGCCAGCAGGTAACAGCGGTCTTGCGCCATTGCCGTTTACTTACTAAAATTCAATATTTCGTTTCTCATTTATTATTATCTTAGCAGGACAAATTAACTTCCCTTACTCGGCAACAGCGAAAGGCCGCGGAACGTTACCGGTAATTGTGGGACAACAAAAATATCTTTTGACCTTGATGACACTTTGATTCCCGGGACCAAGCAGTTCAAGTCGGACAACTAATAACAAACAAAGACGAGTTATTCACATAGAACTTTCAAACGCTGACCTGGACGCAGAACTCAATTGGGCAGAAAAAGCCAACGCCTAACACAGGTCTTGCTCCATTTTTTGCTTGTTAACGCTCAAATGTGTAAATTTAATCTAGCAAAAAACAGCAAGTAGCTGCAAACCTTTATGTGCAATGCCTATGAGGATAACATTCATAATATTAATAACACTGTTGACAAGAACAACCTTTGCTCAATGGACAAATCTTACTTCCGGGACATCGGAATGGTTAAGAGCTGTTTGGTTTACTCACGCAGACACCGGTTTTGTTGTTGGCTTTAACGGCAAAATTATTAAGACCGTTGACGCAGGTGTAAATTGGATTCCGCAGACTTCAAACACGACAAATCATTTGCAGGGTGTTTTTTTTATTACATCCTCGACAGGTTGGGCGGTGGGCAATGGCGGGACAATTATCAAAACCACTGATGGTGGCACTAACTGGACTTCTCAAACTTGTCCTATTAACAACGCAATATTACATCAGCCTTTTTTTCTTGACCCAAACAATGGTTACATTGCTGGAGAAAGCGGAGCCTGCTTAAAAACAACTAACGGAGGTTTGACTTGGACAACCATGACAATTACTTCTGGTAATGGTAAGGTCTCGTTATTTTTTAATAATCTAACTACTGGCTACATTTCTGGTCTTGGTTTCGCAGACGCAATAATAAAAACAACAGACGGCGGCTCGACTTGGTCTAATGTTTATTCAAACAACGTAGAAGAGTTTAGTTCAATTTGTTTTACGAGTGCTAATAACGGATTTGCCGTAAGTAGTCAAACAGGAAAAATTGCATCAACCAATAATGCAGGTTCTTCTTGGAATACTCAATCCTCTGGCGCTTCAAGTTTATATTCAATAAAATTTCCATCAACATCAACTGGTTTTGCAGTTGGCGGTTTCCCAAGCAGTAGCTCAATAGTAACAACAACAAACGGCGGCGTTAGTTGGTCACCACAAATTTCAAGTACAACTCAACCATTGTTTGGTGTATTCTTCGTAAATAATTCCCTTGGCTATGCGGTCGGACAAAATGGTGCTATAATAAAAACAACAAATGGCGGAGTTGGAATAAAAGAATACGAACAAAATGATTTATTTTCTGTTTATCCAAATCCTTGCAACAATAACTTTTCTATCGTATCGACAATTCCAGTAAATAAAATAAAGTTGTTTGACAGTAACGGTAAATGCGTTAAGGAACAAATGACGTTTGACAGTAAACCAATAGCTACTTTTGACCTAGCAAACGGTATTTATTTTCTTGAAATCACTTCTGACAAAGGGACTGCAAGAAAAAAACTTATAATACAAGCGGACTAAGGCTCATTCACATAACACGCGGCAATTGCGAAATTTGGCGGACTCCAAGTTTTTTGTTTAAAATTTGCCCGCCAACGGCGGAATGTTTATTTTTACTTTAAACAAAAAAAGAGGCGGCGTAAAGCAATTAATAAAGTTTGGTTGGTTTAAACACAGGATTCTACGAAAGCCAAACTGCGCAAGCCGCAAAACGTCAGGTTGTGAAAAAACTCAAAAGAAATGGCTGAGAATCGCTTAAATGGAATTTGTTTAGTGCAGGTATCCGTATGAAAAAATTCGTAACTTAGTTTTTCACAGGCTGATGTTATGTGCAAAAAGCATCAGACATTCGACAAATATGAGGAGACCCAGGCCTAGTACAAAATCAATTCAAAAAGCTCTTCAGACACTTGAACAAAATAAAATTCTTGAAAAAAGGCGCCGGAGACTTTACAATCGTAAATACAGGAAAAGTTTCTTTTTTATCTCCGTATGGGTCGGACGATTATTATATTTCAGCTTGTTTGTTATAGTATGTTCGACACATGAAATAATCAACACAACAAGACAAGAGGTTTTAAACAATTGTGAAATAGAGGAATATCAGGCCCACTCAAGGCGAGGCTCTTATCAAGTTACAGAAGTCTCTCTTGAAACCCAATACGGACATTACTTTGCTAAATTAATTAATGTCGATTTACCTAAATTGGTAACAGGCGATACCGTAATTATAGTTCGCAACTATTACGGAAAACCAATTTATTTCACTCAAAAATCCTGGTCACTCATGTATGGTTTGACAAATAATTTGATTTTTTATTCATTCATTTTATTTCCGACATTTGTTTCGTTCTTCTTCAATGACGGCCTTGACCGCTTTACCGACAAGCTATTATTATTAATTTGGGCAGCGGACGTTATAGCGATTAGTCTTTATTTCCTGACCAGCTTTTAGTTGACGTTCGCTTTCAGCAAACAACACCAAGCAAGCGCATGCGGCTGGACAACAAGGGCTTCGGCTTATATTAATGCCTGCTTCGCAGACAGTTTTTTTCCGCCGCGGCGGATTGCCTCCGCTAAAAAACATGTATCTTCGTATGTAAGTTTGGTGCGGGTAGACACATGAATTTTCAATCCGCCGCGGCGGAGCCGCCTGTGCCTGCTTGGAAACCTTTAGCAGCAAATGTTCCGCCAAGACATTGCTATAATTTGAGAAGGCAGACATCGTGTAGACTTTTAAAGGCTAATTTTTAAAATAGACACATTAACTTAACTTACCCCTTACCTGGAAAAAATTAATAAAAGAAAAACTCTACATTTAGCAAACAAAATCATCAGACAAGAAGCATGATAAACGTATTTAAAAATATCAGCAGCAGTTACCCAATTATCGACCAATAACATAAAATATATGGCAGATATAATACCAGAAGAAGCATTAATTATTCCATTGTTAATCATTCTCATTGCTATCTTGACACCTTTCATGACAGTGCCAATGGTTTTCAAGACTTTTAACGGATTACTCAAGAAAAATAAAACCAAATCAGCAATGACAAATATTCTGGGAATTACCGCACTTCTTATTCCGCTTTGTTTTCTATTTATGGACAAATTTCAAATAAGTATATTTAGTTCAATTTTAATTTGCTTATCCTCTTCGATCCTAAGCATAACAATTCATTACTTGGTTCGAAAAGAAATTTGACTATAATACAATTCAAAAAACAAAACCTAGACTGAAAAAGAACTTAGTGTTACAAAATTATCATAGATTTTTATATAAGTTATGACGAACAAAATGGGAAATACAGATGCTGCCAACAGCACCTCCTATGTAAAGCATTCAATAATTATTAACAATTTATTTAATATTAAAAGATACTTAATATAAAGGACGATACGATTAGAAAACGAACCCCGAAAAATTTAGTGTTGATTATACAATTTTCTTTTTGCTTTCACTTCAAATCCAGATCAGTTTTTTTTAGTTAACTTCTTGTTACAGAAGAAAATTAAATCAAAATGCTTTATTAATTCCAATTACCCATCTGAATTGAACATAATTTGTTTCTTCAAATGGTAAACGGTTAATAAAAATTGGTGCATCAAAACGAATGGTTAATGGTTTAACATCATACAAGGGTCCCCAACGTACAATGCTCAATGCAATGCCTGCTCCGGCATCTGCCATCACATCACTCATTACATAGGCTTTTCCCGGAACATTTGTATTAATGATACCTGCATCAGCAAATAAATACGGATTAAGTTTAATGCTGTTTTTTAAAAATTTAGGATTTAATTTTTTAAGTAATTTACCAAATTCTATTTCTGTATTAATTGCAGCTCCAGTGGTTCCTTTGTAATTAAAACTTTGTGTGCCATCAGAATTTGTTTGTGCCAGCAAATAACCCGAGTAACCTCTTAAACCAAGGCCTCCGCCTGCATGAAAATGATTTGTTACATTACCGAAACCTCCCCAGTTAGGCGGAATGATACCCATGCTTCGGGTATATTTATTGTCCATTAATTCTTCATTGTTGGCTCCGGCCACATAAAGCATGCTCTCACTTGGTAAATTTTTACCGAAACCAATTTGCGCAAATACCCTCGTGTTAACATCAATCTTTCCTAAATTATTTTTATTAATGGTAGTGATGCTTGCAGCACTGTAATCAAAATCATTTGTAAATGCACTGCTTCGTAAGTTAATGTTAATATTGCCTGTTCCTTTTTTGTATTTGTAAACATGATCCATTCCAACATGAATGGCTGAATTTAGTTGGCGATAGCTCCATTCATTATAATTAATTAAATAAACCAAATCCTGCGGCATATCTCGCCACATGGCTTTTAAGTGTGCGTAATATCTGCTTTTGTCATTGTTGCTTTTCTTTTCAAAACCAAGTGTGCCACCGTCCAAACCGTCTAAGCTTTTTAATTGCATGTACACGTTTGATTTTTTAATGTACCTGTTTAAGTTTGTTTTATAATTAAATAAAAAACTTATTTTGTTATAATCATTAATCCCAAATTGTTTATCCGTTATTGGTTGAATCAAATTTTTGTTAATGCTGCTATCCATGTAACTTCTACCAATACCGGTGCTAACCCATACACCTAAATCAAAATTGTGTTTGATGGTTAAATAATCGCCGCTTAAAAAAGCTCCCATTTTAACTCCATCATAACCATTGTACCAAAGACTGGGCCTGATACGCAAATCATACTGTTTCCAATTGGGTGGGTTGTAAATGTGATGATCAAAACGCAGATTTATTTTTTTTCGTTTAATGTTATTGGTCATATCAACATCTGCCATGCGGTACGACGGATCAATGATCACATTTTTTATGGCACTTCCAATGTTAACAGTTGCAGTATATGTCGGTTTTAATTTAGGTCCCCAGCCAATCCAGCGGGGTAAGGTATTGGCTTTTGTTGGTTTTTCGAACCAGGTGTTTGGAATGTAATAATGATGTGCGCTATCATTTTTATCTATTACTACAAAATCAATCGGCATTTGCATACTGCCTTTACGTTTAAAGGTGATAGCGTAATTGCCGTTTTTGATGTTTTTTATTCTGCCTATTTTGTAGTCAATGGTTTTGGAGGTTTCTATCCATTGGTCAAAAAACCAATTGAGATCAATGCCTGTGTAGCCAATGATGGAATTTCTAAAGTCTTCGGGGTAGGGGTGAGCAAATTTCCATTGATTAAAATAATGTTGCATGGCTTTATCAAATAGAGCTCTTCCAAGTACATACTCTAAATTCTTCAACATGGTAGCAGCCTTCGTGTATACTTGCCCGTAGCCCCCGCCATGACGGATGCCACCATTGAAGTCATCGCTATGTGTGTTTAAAGTAGCTTCTTCGCCTCGTGTTACGTTTGTTACATAATAACTATTGTATATTTCATTATCAATCACGCGTTGCGGTTCGGTAAATCTTGCAGCATATTTATTTCTTGGCGTGCCTTCTATTTCAATAGGCCCATCAATAAATTGATAAGTATCTGCCGTATAAAATTGGGTAAAACCTTCATCTAAAAAAGCACGGTAATTTTCGTTGCTACCTACCATTCCCATAAACCAATTGTGTGTCATTTCATGCACAAAAAGGCTTCTGTAGCCGGGGTCAGTTCCGCCGCATAAGGTTAACATAGGGTATTCCATGCCGTCTTGTGCATCTGCGCAAATCATTTTTGGGTAATGGTAAGGGCCAATGTTATAGGAGTTAACATCAATCACTTTCGCAATGTAAGCAGCGGCATTGTACCAACCTGCTGCATGAGGCTCCTGAACAAGCGCAATACATCTTACACCATTGGCATTTACTTCACCAATTCTATAATTTGGGTCGGCAGTATAGGCAACATCGTGCACATTAATGGCGCTAAACTTCCAGGTTTTTTTGGTTCCATCGTTGGCAATCACAACTGATGGTGGCGAATTAAATGGTTTCTTGAGGAAGTTACTGATGTCTAATTTTTTTCTTAAGTCTTCCGGTAACATTTCTGCTTCATTGGTCATTACACCTGTACCATCTGCAATGTAGTTGTTTGGTAAAGTTAGCTCCACATGAAAAGAACCATAATCTCCGTAAAATTCATGATCCATGTGCTGGTCGGTATTCCAGCCAAATTTAGCATCAATCACCGTAACGCGGGGGTACCAATGTACAATGTCGTAATGTTTACTTCCAAATGAATTAAACAGTTTCATGCGGTTGCGAATAGCTTCTTTATCAAAATAAGTTTTGAAATTAATTGTAAAGGTGGCTTGTTCGCCCGGCTTCAGAGGCTTAGCAAGATACACTTTTAAAATGGTGTTATCCAATTCGGTTTTAAGGTCCTGATTATTCATTTGAATGCGCTCAACCTCGGTACCTTTACCGGCATCGCGGTATTTACCAAATTTTAAATGATAATTGTTGTTTTTGTATAAGTCTGCAGCATATGAGTTTTTGGTTTGAGCATTGCTGTATAGATGAAAATAAACGAAACTGAGGGTGTAAGGGGAGTTATTCCAATAGGTCAGTTCTTCTTCGCCGCTGATAATATCAGTGCTATCATTTAAATTGGCTTTGATGTTGTAGTGTACATCCTGTTGCCAATAGCCTTCAATGGGTTTACGATTTTTCCAATAAAGCGGGTTGGTAACGCTTCGGTAATCTAAATACTCGGTTTGTGCAACTAAAAAGTTACAAATTAAAAGACTCAAAAAAAGGTAACGGATGCCCATGATTGATGATATAAAAACTAAGCCTAATTTACACTTAATTTAGGTTACTATGATTTAAAAAATCGGTTTATTTAATAATCAACTTTTGGGTGAAGGGATGTAATTTCAAGAATAACTCACTAGCATCAATCACCTCATCAATACCATTTTCCCAAATTCTTTAACGAAAAATTTATCGGCTTCGCTGGCTTTTTTATCCATATCGTTGCCATTTAATTTGGTAATTACTTTGTACAAGTATATTCCGTTGGCGAGCCTATCACCGAAATTATCTCTGCCATCCCAGGCATATTGAGTGATGTTGCGTCCAATTTTTAATTCGCCCAGTTCGGCTCTGGTAATTTCTTTTACCAATTTACCACTCACCGTCATTATCTGAATGGTAAAAACTTCCGGTATTTCACTGCCGGTTAACGTAAAAACAAAGCGGGTACTGTTATTAAAAGGATTGGGATAATTTAAAATCTGTGTAATGCTTGGCTGATTGTTTACTTCAAAATCAATGGTATAATCATTAAAACCACTTTTATTGTTACTGCGGTCTTTGGCTTTAATTTGCAAACTGTATTTACCGTCAACAGCTAATTGCGGTTGGTAGTTAATGGAGCAACTGTTTTTTGGTAGGTTAGCAGGTGTAAATTGTAAATTGTTTGCAAAAAACAGTCTGTTAAAGCTATTTTGATTGGGTTGTTTTAATCGCACTTCAAAACTGGCCGTATCGTTTAGCTCTAAAAATTTATTTTCATCTTTAAGTGTAATAAGTATTTTTGGTTTGGCCGACACTAAATCACCGTTTAAAATGCGGTAACCGTCAAAGGTTACATCCAGTAATGGATTGGTAATGTCTCGATCTACCGTAAAATTATATCGGCCAATGTTGTTAAATTGATGTTGCTCTGTTTGGTACCTGTTATTGTAATTGGGATTAACATAAATCCAGAATTTGTTTTTCCCAACTAATTGATAAGTGTTTAGTTTAACTGTGTCTAAGAAAATTTCACCTGGTGCAAACAATTTGCGTTTCAGTTTTTGTTGTTGCACAATTTTGTTTTGCTGGTTGTCTTCTAACCAATAGGTAACCACTAAACTATCCGCAAATGTTTTTTTGCCAATGTTTTCAATCGGGAATATAAAAGTGGTTATATCACCTTCCTGCAAATTAGTATTAAGTGCTTGAAATCCTTTTTTAGGATTAATGGCACATTCAGGTGCTTCGTCATATAGTACTTGCCAGCGTTTTAATTGAGGTGATGTACTGTTGACTCTGTCTTTTGTGAAAGCAATCAAGCGAATGTAAGGGTGTAAATTTGCGTTCACATAAGCTCCCAAATTTAAAATATCGGTACTGTCTTTCGGAAATGTTTGCAAGGTATCCACTTGTCCGTTTTTTTGAATGCCTATTAATTTTAACATGGTGGTATCACCCGGATTGTTTTCAAGTGCACTTACACGCCAATGCAAACTATTCCATTTATAGCTTGGTCCAATGGTTTCGCTTAAAATATAACCGCTATTCCATTTGGTTGTAATTGAGTCTTTTAATTGGATGACCGATGATTTTAGAGTGCCCCAAACTTCCTTGGCTTGCCCAATAGGCATTCCCTTTTTGCCAAATAAAATATAAGGTAGCGTATCGTTTACATTTCTGATGTTGCCTGCACCGTAACTCTCGAAGGCGTTGAATAAATTATTGCTGTAAAAACGTTTTTGTGCATCTAATAATGTATATGCGAGAATGTAGGTGTTGTTAGGTAAGGTCGTTAAAAAATTCTCCAAACTATTTTGCCAACCTCCAAAACCACAATAGTTGCCACTTCCAAACGAGTAAACACTTAAAATTTGATTACTCACACAAACGCAGTTGCTGTATGTACCGGGTCCGGAGGCAGGCCAGTTCACACTAACTACTTCATGTGGTATGCCTGATACAGAATCAAACACTGCAATGTTCCAGCCATTAGGCGCACAGCCCCAACTGCTCATGGTGAGGTTGTTATAAAACCAATTAATGCTAATGCCCTCTAAAAACGGTGGAACACCATTTCTGCATTGTATGCTGTGTTTGTTGTTTTCAAATACAAACTTGCGAAGGTTTCTTTTAAATTGAGTGAAACGATAGGTGTTGTTTTTAAATTGAAAAAAATGAGCCTGACCCCAACCGCTTTTATTAGCAATTGTTTGGAAGCTGCTTTCTCGCCAATTAAATTTATCAACGGGTGATAGACTATCCTTGCTTACTCGCCAATAATAAACGGTGCTGTCTCCATAAGGCAAATTCACGGACCATTCAACAACACCACCACTACTTGGTATGACTGTATTGCTAATCGGGTTTAAAAATGTGTCTGTTGTATCTAATTGAAATCTGTAATTAAAGCTTGGCGAAAACGGATCGCTGGTACTGGCTTTTAATGTCATGGTAGTGCTTAACGGAACAATCGCATATTTGTATGGGTAAACGGGAATAATATCGCCACCACTAATTAACATGTCTATTGTGCCAATTGTACTATTGTTGTTTTTAGTTACTTCGGTGTTTTCATTAAAGTAATCAAGTGTGATTTTAAATTTATTAAGCCCAATGCCCCGGTTAAAATCCAAGGCTGTAAATACTTTTAAACTGTCTTTATAAAAAGGTGCTTTAACACGTTTAAGAATTGTTATTGAATCGTTGTTTGGAAACGTGCGTGTTATTCTGACAAAAAAACTGTCGGGTACTGCCTTACCTAAATTTTTGTGTTTTATAAAAATGCCAATTGAATCAGGATAAACGTTAGTTGTTAAAGTTACGTCATTGTTTTTAATACTGTAATCTGGCAAATTGCCACAAGTAATTTTGAGCGCAGGGTCGCCATTGAGCGCCATATCGAGCGCAGTAAACTGAGTTAATTCATCGCCTAGAAAAGTTGCGTTTGTTATGGCTTCTTGCATCATGTCGCCAATGCCTTGATTATAGCGTGTTGCCGTGAGTGATTTGTAAAAATTCCAGGTGAAATTATGTAAAGCATATGGGAACCCTAACGAGGATGTGGCAATAAATGCTATACTTCCTTTTTGTTTTGTGAAAGTATAGCGTTCGGAAACACTTCTTCTGCCAAATACATACATATTTCCTGAATAACAAGAATTGGAGATGAGCAAAGGATATTTACCTACATTATTATAAACTGTTGGATCGTCTATCGCTTGATCAAATCCTTGTTCAGAACCATGTCCAAAAAAATTAATGACCGAAGCGCCGTTATTAATGGTTTTTATAATACTATCGCTGATGTTTGTTTGGATAGGTGCAGTCGTGTTTTTTTGATAGGTATATACTTCTCCGCCAATGAGGGTGTCTTTAAACATACTTTCATAACTGCTCATGTAACCGGCTATCAAATTTGTTAAAGTTGGATTATCACCGCCAACAAAATGCAGACCTCTTTTTTTCCAATCAGCGAGTCCGGAGGCTTCGTGTTCTTGCACTTTTTGCAAGTAATCAAGTGCTTCTGTATTATTAATGGCAGGGAAACGACCTATAGGAATTTCTGGTCTGGATGGATTAGCACTTGGACTAATACCTGCCACCAATAAAGCGTCGGAACTTGGTATACCCATGGTAGGTATAAAATTTTGTGTTTGATAGGCTGCAACTAAATCTTCTTTTTTAATGCCTTTACCTAGTAAGAATACATATTTTGGTTTAGCAGGTAAACTATCAATTAAGTATCGAACAAAGTTTTTAATCGCTACCGGATGTTTGTTTGTTCCAAACGCAAATTGCTCATATAATTCATCAATGTTAGCATCTATCACCTGGTAACTGCCGCCCGCAATGCTCTGTCTGTATTGCTTATAGGCTAAAGCTGCAGGCTTGGTGATGTTATGATAAATTAAAACATAAGGATTTGTGGCGTTCGAATTTTTGAAATTTGAGAATGGATTATTTTGGTTTACATTTACTAATTGTGTTACAAGTTTTACAGCATTCTGATTAGCAACAACAATTTTTTTATTGTCGGGTCCGTTTGGAACAATTAATTTTAATTGATTGCTTGAATGAAGAATTACTGGGATTTTTTTGAGGTTTGTAATATCATAGCACATCACCAAGGTGTTGGTTGAAGAGAAATTAATGAAATTATAAAATTGTTTCGTTCCTGAATTGCCATTGTGTGAAATCAATTCGTGATAATTAGTTGAGTTAAGATTGAGTTGTTGCGGATAAGTATAACTGATATAGTGGAGCATAGTACTATTGTTAAATGCGGAAAAGGACGGGTTTGCAACGGAACGGATAAAAAGTTGACTTAATGAATTAAAGTTCTGATTGGTTACGGTGAAGTTTTGCAAAAAAGGTTGATAACTAAAAAATGAAGTATCCTTTAATACAATGGAAGTGCCCGATTGATTGAGGTAACCCGTTTCGATTTGATGATCAATCTGCCCGGTATTTTCTTTACTAAATCCTGCAAAGGCAAAAGATAGGAATGTAGGTAATGGTGTAGTGGTGTAAATATTTAAAGGACTAAAATTGGTGCTTATTAAAGCTCCTTTATTAAATCTAAGACCATAGCCTTCATTTTGTGTATACCTTGGATCGCTCGCAGAAAATGGATAATGGTTAACGGCGTTATAAGAATCAACCGGTTTAAAAACTTTATTTGAATAAACATAATTAGCAGCAGGATAGCTTGCCCATGATGTATCTGTTTCAATTGTGAAGCGTAGGTTGTTGTTGGAGGAGTTGGTTGTTAGAAAGGCATAAACCGTGTCGTTAAAAATAAACTGATAACGATTTGGCAGGTAGTTAATATTAGTGTAAATAAGTGAATCTAAATTGGCATCCTGAATATTTAAATAAAATTGAAGGAAATCCCCTGTGTTTATTTTGTTATCGCTTTCCCCACTGATGTATAATGGTTGTTCTTTTCCTGCAAAAAAAAGTTGGAAATTTTTTGGATTAAGTGTACTGAGATTAAATTTGCCAGCTAAAACCGCAGAATCAATTTGATAAATGCCAGATGAAGTAATTGGAAATTTATAATAGATTTGATTTGTTTTTACCCATGCATTGTATGCTTGAGCAGATGTTTTTATTGATAAGAAAAGTAGTGTAATAACGATTAGCAGCTTGCCTTTTACGTGCATTATGCTTAAGTACTCAAAAGTAGTTTTTGATACTTCAGCAATTAATTTAGCTCGATAAATGGCTTTGCGCGTAATCATTTTTTCATCTTATCAATGCTTATTTTAAGAGAGAAAATATGTGAATAAAGAGCTATTGAGCGATCGCCAATATCAGTTAGTGCGTAATCTAAACTAAATAACTTGTAATTTAAACCAAGTCCAAAATTAAATTGGCTGGTAGTAATATACTGAGTTGCTGCCGGGTTTAATTGTTTTTGAATATTTCCAAATCCGCCCCTTAAATAAATAAGATTTTGATACCCAAGCTCCAAACCTATTGCCGGTTCCATGCTCCATGTATTAGTTTTTACTACTGTGTTACGCCTCCCATCAAAAGTATTAATGGCATTAATTTCAGTTAGTACTGAAAATCTGTCTTTATAAAAACGATATTCTTTGGCAGCTCCTAAAATTACTTTTGGTGCAGTAATCTCAACATTTGAATTTGGAACTTCATTGCCTGTAGACTGGAGTGTGGCAATGTCTTTTTCACTAAGATTGTAGCTCCATGCATTGTAGGTTCCGGTAATATCCCTGCCCATTGCAGCAAACCTAAAACCTTTATACTCATAATTAGCGCCTATATCTAAACCAAAGCCCCACGCCCCACCAAAACTTCCTAAACGCCTTCTGATTAATTTAAAATTACCACCTATGTCAACACCTTTTAGTTGTTGAATTTTTCGGGCATAACTTAAAATACTAGCAAAATCCACGGCATTAAAAGTTGTAATTCTATTGTAATCAATGTTCCCGTTAGCGTCAATTAAGTCAAGCGTGTTAGGAATGTTATCCACTCCAAATCTCAATAAGCTGATAGCCCCGGTGCTGATGCTGTCAATTTTTAGTGAAGCTCCTAAGTAATCATATTTGGCAATGCCTGCAAAGTATTCTGCATGCATTAAACTCACATCAAGGTTACTTTTTTGTTGTAATAAGCCTGCGGGATTCCAATAACCGGCATTAACACCAGAAACACTGGCAATGTTGGCATTTGCCATTGCTAAGGATCTGGCCCCGACACCAATATTTAAAAATTCGTTACTGTATTTTCTAACCTGTGCGGAAAACGAGTGGAAAAATAAAGTACATGCTATGAGGAAAATATGACGCATTTTGTATTCACTAAAGTTACAAAATTAAACGTAAAAAAAGGTATTTTATTTTAGCCTCAGCTAATTTTTATCGAATTACAATTACATGTCCTTTGAAATTATTTTCAGAGCCATCAATGCTGGAGTTTACTTTTAATTTCCAATAGTACACATTTCGCATATTACTGTCATCCGAGCTTCCATCCGCAGTCCAGCCTTCATCGGGGTTAGAAGTTTTAAAGATGCGCTGGCCCCATCGGTTAAAAACTTCAAAAGAATAACTTCCATCTTGCCAGCCCGTGCCGGTTGGTTTTAATACATCGTTAAGGTTATCATTATTTGGCGTAATGGCATTCGGCACCCACACAGTGAGCGGTTCTTCAACGCAAATAGTTTTATTTACGGTGTCTCTGCAATTTTTAGAAGAAATGCCAATTAGTGTGTATTTTTTACATTCAACTTCACTAAAACGTGTAAAAAAAATACTTTTAGTACTTATGAGTTGATTCATTTCATTCAACCAGAAGTAGTTTTGCGCATCTCCTTCGGCAAGGAAAGTTACGTTTTCGGCGTTTAAAAGTGTTAGCCGCTTGGGTTCAGTTGCAATTGAAATAACCGGCTTAGGAAGTACGTTAATATGGGAAGTGTAGGTGAAGTTTGTTTTGCAATTGTTGGAGTCGGTTACACTTAATTTCACATTATAAAGTCCAGCATTATTGTAACAATAATTCACCTTATTGCCTGTCATTTCAGATGGCCTGTCCCCAAAGTTCCATATGGCATTTGAGCTTTTTAAGGTAGTATTGATAAACTCTGTACAAAAAGTTTCGCATCCACTTTGTGAACTTACATTAAATGTTGGAATTATTTTTGGATGTAAGTTGATGTTGATTATCTTAATAGCTTTTGGGCTGCCACAACCATCAGTTACTTCCAAAGTAAAAGTTGGAATGCTTATGTTTTCTACAAAAATGGAAGGTGTTGTTTGATTACCGGGTAACCAGTTGTAATTATAATTTCCATTGCCACCAGTAATTGTTGGGCTAATTTGCGCCGTAGTACCTGGACATATACCTGAGTTACTGGAATTGATATTGATCTGAATCATAGGATTCACATTAACTGTTACAACGTAAGCAGGCAGAGTGCAACCATTGGCATCATAAACGTTTAAACTATAGGCTGTCGTAACATTTGGATTAACGCTAATTACTGGCCCAACTAAATTACCGGGCTGCCATTGATAGGTGTAATTACCGGCACCACCTTGAGCAAAGCCTTGTATAGAAGTTGATTGACCAATACATATGTTTTGAGGTGATGAGGCAGAGAAAGAGTAAACTGCAGGTTGAGTTAAGTTTAGTGTAGTGGTTGCCGGGCAGCCCAAGCCATCTATAACCTTAATAATTTTAAATCCGGCACACAGATTCCCAACGGGGTTAAGGTTTGTTGTTGAAGTACCTGAAACGCTGTATGTAATTGGCGGTACGGCATTTTGTACATTTAAATTAACCGCTCCATTGCAATTATTGTAACATAACACCGGAGTAAAATTAATAACGCTTACACTCACAGTGCTAAGGTTTCCAATAAATAAATTGGAACTGTCCTTGCAATTATTAAGGTCTTTGACTACCAAGGTGTATATACCTGAACTTAGATTTGAAATGGTATTTCCGGTTGAACCAATTGGGAATAACGTGTATTGATAAGGCGCTGATCCTCCTGTGACTTGTATGGTTGCCGCTCCATCTGCAGCACTACAGTTTTCGGATTGGGTAATTGGGGTAACTGTTAATGCGTTTAAAGAGGTGATTGTAACCAAACTTTTAGTCACACAGGCACTTCCGTCTTTTACAGTTATTGTGTATATACCTGGAGCTACATTGCTGATTTGGGATGAGGTAACGCTGCCATTTGGATTCCAAGTATATGTATATGGGGCAGGAGCATTTGATACAGCAACCGTTGCGGAAGCATCAGTTTTTCCGGGACATGTTGCAGGAGTAATTGAACTATTAATTATGGGTTGTGGTGGTTGAATAATGTTTATTGTATTATTTACAACGCAACTATAGCTGTCTCTCGTTGTTATTGTTGCAACGCCTGCGGAAATATTATTAGCAGTTGAGCCCATGGCAGGAATTCCATTTACAGTGTATGTGTAAGGTGATAAACCTCCGGTAGACGTTAACACGGCAGAGGTAGTGCCACCAAAACAAGTGATAAATGTGTTGTTGGTAATAGAGCTGATTAATGATGGTTGCGAAATGCTAAAAGACGTTGTATAACCACAGCTAAGTGCATCTGTAAATGAAATGGTGTGGTTTCCTGCACCTATTGGCCCGGATGATTGAGCGCTGCTGCCATTGCTCCAGGTGTAACTGATTGGTGGAGTGAAATTACTACTTGGTAAAATAATTGCCTGTCCGTTATTAGTTCCAAAACAGGTAACTTGCGTTGAGGTTAATATGGCACCGGATGAAGTGTAGGGGTTAACCACAGTGTATGGATTTGTAAATGAACAAGCACTGGTTAGTAAAATAACATTGTAATTTCCTACTGGTAAATTAGCAAGTGTACCTGAGTTGGCACCAGTCACAATTGTTGCAAGAGTACTGGTGTTGGATGGATTTGTAACCATTACTGTGTAAGGTCCGGTAGCAAAAGAAATACTGAAGTTTGTGGTAGCTAAATTTAGAGAACAATTAAAGGTGGAGGTTGGAGCAATGAAGCAGGATTGTGATCTTAATTGAGTTAAAATCATGAGAGAACCCAGAAGAAATTTGATGTAATTTAGCTTCATTATAAGGTAAAGTTAAGGCTTTTTTTAAAGGTTATTTTTTCTTTTTTTTATATGGTTAAATTTTTTACATAACCGGTCAATTCAAATTTTGGTCGAAAATCAAATTGAATTATGTTTAATGATTTGTTAATTAGGTTAAATTAGTTTATATTTACGTTATGAAGGTTTTGAGTTTCATTTGTTTATTTATAATCAATAGTTCAATTTTTTCGCAGACTGGTGATTTATCGCAAAAGGTATCACAAAAAACGATTTTGATTTTTCCAGAAATTACCACTGCAAATTTGGCTGAGGTTAGTGCAGTAATTTTATCAGATGAATTAATTGATCATGCCATTTATGTACAAGGTGGGCACAATGTTATGTTAATTGATTTTAATCCAAATGCCTTTAATTTACACTATGGCGAGGCTTTAAAACGATTAGATCCTGTTTTTGGCATGAGTAAAATATTGTTCAAATCTCCAATTGTTTACGATGAAATAATGGGCTCTTTGACTAAAATTCCACACTCAATAATAAAGTAAGAGAATGAAAAGATTTAGTTTAATTTTTTTTATCATACTTACTAAACTGTCGGTTGTATCTCAAGTCGTCAACTATAACATGAATACAAGTACACAAACAGTGCCTTGTGGAGGAACATTTAATTTTTTTGATTCCGGAGGAAGTGGTGGGAATTACGCTAATAATCAAAGTTTTTCTGTAACACTTGTTGCAGGTACGCCAGGGCAATGTCTACAAATAACTTTCAGTAGTTTCGCAACAGAGGGGTGTTGCGATTTTTTAACAATTTATTCAGGGAATTCGACTGCCGGAACTAATTTAGGTTCATTTTCTGGAACAACAATACCTCCAGTGGTTACAAGTACTGGGGGAAGTTTGTTTATTGTTTGGTCATCTGATGGGTCTGTGGTGAATTCAGGCTGGCAAGCTGTTGTTCAATGTGTTGCATGTCCGCCACCACCTCCGCCTTCCTATTTGATGAACGGCACTAATGTTACAATTCCTTCTTGCCCTTCACCAACAAATTTGTTTTACGATAGCGGTAATATCGGAGGAAACTACGGCAATAACGAAAATTTCACTAAAACATTTACAGCACCTGCAGGTAGTTGTTTGTCTTTTACTTTCGGTAGTTTCTCAACAGAGACTTGTTGTGATCGTTTAAGGATTTTTGACGGACCTAATGGAGCTAGTCCTTTAATTGGTACTTATGCAGGTACAACAGGACCTGGCGTAGTTAATTCATCTGGAACATCTCTAACATTTAGTTTCACTTCAGATGGATCTATTGTAAATTCTGGTTGGACTGCCACTCTCAATTGTGTTTCGGGATGTAGCGGTATGCCAATGGCTGGAACTACACAAAGTTCAACTGCTGCGGGTTGCTTAATTGTTGGCTCTCCTGTAACTCTATCAGTCAGCGGATCAGCATTTGCCTGTGGGTTAACTTATCAATGGCAATCAGCACCTGCATTAGCAGGACCATGGTCAAATATTTTGGGAGCAACGGCTGCTACATATACTTTTAATTTTGCAACAAATACTTTTTATCGAAGAATCACTGCTTGTGGGTCTAATACCATAGCAAGTGTTGCAACTTCTGTAATTGCAGGAACGCCAACAGTGGCTTGTTCTTTATCAACCTACACTGCTGCCACAACTACATATAGTTTCGAAGTATTTGCAGGTACGCTTTTGCCAACAACAGACGACGTGTTATTTAATACTATCACTATGTTTGGTTTTCCATTTTGTTTTGGAGGTTCTCAATATTGGGGAGGTTATGCAGCTAGTAATTCATCTTTTGTTTTCGATGGAGTTCCATGTTTCCCTAACATCAGTTCCGGAACAGCTTTTGCATCCGGGGGAGCTTCTACAGGTTATGCAATTAATGGACCTGCGCCATCAAATAATCAAAGTGTTCCAATGAATGCCATTTTAGGTCCTTGGCATGATATTAATCCTAATCTTGGAGGAACTATAAGATATTATACAACCGGCGTTGCACCTAACAGAAGATTTGTTTTGTCTTATGAAAATATTCCCATGTTTTCTTGTGGGACATCAAGTCCTTCCATTTATTTCCGTGGCCAAATTAAAATTTATGAAACATCTAATATAATTGAGATCCATATTGGGAATAAGGGGGTATGTCCTACTTGGGATAATGGTCAAGCAATTATGGGATTGCATAGTTACGATGGTACCATTTATCGTCCGCCTGTTAACATGACCGCTCATAACGCTACGGCAGGTCCTCCTTACAATCAGTGGACAATGACAAACACTGCATATCGTTTTAATTCGCCATGCGCAGCCAGTGGCCCTTGTGTTGTACTTCCACTGGGTTTTATTAGTTTTACAGGTGAAAATCAAGAGAATAAAAATCAGCTTAACTGGAAGGTTGAGACTAACTCAAAATTTAATCGTTTTGTTATCGAGAGAAGTTTGGATGGAGTCACCTTTAGTAAAATAGGAAGCTTAAACGCCTCATCAAGAACCGAATACACCTATGAGGATGATGGCTTTAAACCATTTGTCATCAACTATTACAGGATTTCAGGAATTGGTAAAAACAACGAAATTTCTAAAACGGTCATTGTGCCAATTGGAAGTAAATCTGATGATTTTGAGATAGGAAACCTATATCCGAATCCAACTGAAAAGACTTTCGCTGTTCAAATTAATGCTAAATTGGTTCAGCCGGTTCAAATGAGTATTTGTAATGCCTTAGGTATTGAAGTTCATATGGAAACTATCACTACTCAGTTAGGTTACAGTACGCATCAATTTAAAGTTGATGATTTGCCCCAAGGTTTGTATATTGTTAAGTTTCAAAATAAAGAAAACCAAAAATTGAACGAGCAAAAGCTTGTAATTGGCAAGGGTCAATAGGTTTTTGTTAACATTTCCTTTAAAAAATCGCCTCCGTTTACCTTTAATTCAGTACGACAGCCTTATATTTGCAGTCTGTAGAATAATATGGACAATAATATACTTTTTGAAGGATTTGATGGAGAAAACGACCATAGAGACGTGGATAATATAACCCATGTAAGTGGGATGTTTAAGAATTGGTTTATTGATTATGCCAGTTATGTAATTTTAGAGCGCGCTGTGCCAGCCATGGAAGATGGTCTTAAACCGGTACAGAGAAGGATTTTACATAGTATGTGGGAGTTGGAAGATGGGCGTTACAATAAAGTTGCCAATTTAATTGGTAATACGATGAAGTACCATCCGCATGGAGACGCCAGTATTGGTGATGCATTAGTATCAATTGGGCAAAAAGATCTATTAATCGACTGCCAAGGTAACTGGGGTAATATTTTAACAGGTGATAGCGCCGCTGCTCCACGTTATATTGAAGCAAGATTAAGTAAGCTTGCAAAAGACATATTATTTAACCCAAAAACAACCAACTGGGGACAAAGTTATGACGGAAGAAATAAAGAGCCAATTACACTACCGGTGAAATTTCCATTATTACTTGCACAAGGAGTTGAAGGGATTGCCGTTGGCTTAGCATGCAAAATTTTACCACATAATTTTAATGAATTAATTGATGCTTCTATTCAAATTTTAAAAGGGAAAAAAGTTAGTATTTATCCAGACTTTCAAACAGGTGGAATTGCAGATTGCAGTGATTACAAGGATGGATTGCGCGGCGGTAAAATAAAGATAAGGGCTAGAATAAAGGAACTAAATGCAAAAGCATTGGTGATTTCTGAAATACCTTTTGGCACCACTACCGGTTCTTTGATTGATAGCATACTTGCAGCAAACGATAAAGGAAAAATTAAAATTAAAAAAGTTGAAGACAACACGAGTGAGAATGTTGAAATTTTAATTCACCTTCAGCCTGGTATCAGTCCTGATAAAACGATAGATGCCTTATATGCGTTCACCAATTGTGAAATGAGCATTTCACCGAATGCATGTATCATTGAAAATGAAAAGCCAAAATTTATTGGTGTAAGTGAAATATTAAAAATTTCCACACACAATACGCTGAATCTGCTTAAAAGGGAGCTGGAGATTGAGAAATTTGAATTAGAAGAAAAATGGCACTTTTCATCGCTCGAAAAAATATTCATTAAAGAAGAAATGTACATTGATTTTAAAAAGTACACTTCTAAAGAAACCTTGTTTGAGTATTTGTATGAGCGTTTTAAGTCGTTCAAGAAAAAGTTGTTGAGAGACATTAATGATGATGATTTACAACGTTTAACACAAATACCCATGATTAGAATTACCAGATTTGACAGCATCAAAGCTGAAGAGGTAATGAAAGAATTGGATGCTAGAATAGCGGAGGTAAAAAATCATTTAGAAAGCTTAACTGACTTTGCGATTGAGTATTTTAAAAATTTGAAGAAAAAATACGGCGAAGGAAAGGAACGTAAAACCGAAACAAAACAACTCGAAACAATTATTGCTACGCAAGTTGTTTTAGCTAATGAAAAGCTTTATTACAACAAATCAGAAGGTTTTATTGGCACAAGTTTAAAGAAAGATGAGTTTTTATTTGAATGTAGTGATATAGATGATATTATTGCTTTTACCAAAGAAGGTAAAATGAAGGTGTTTAAAGTTGCAGATAAAGTTTTTGTAGGTAAAGATATCATCCACGTTGCAATATTCAAAAAGAACGATGAGCGTACTACTTATAACATGATATATCGCGACGGACCAAAAGGAATCACCTTTATGAAGCGGTTTAATGTGGTTGGTGTAACAAGAGACAAGGAGTACGATTTAACCAAGGGAACAAAAGATAGCTTCGTGTATTGGTTTACTGCTAATCCAAATGCAGAAACAGATAAGGTTATTGTTCATCTCAGACAAGTTACAGGATTAAGGAAACTTGAACTAGACGTTGATTTTAACGAGATGGAAATAAAGGCTCGTACTGCCGTTGGTAATATTGTAACAAAATATACAGTTAATAAAGTTTCCTTAAAGGAGAAAGGCGTTTCAACATTAGCAGGAGAAGATTATTGGTTTGATGAAAATACGCATCGCCTTAATAAAGAGGAACGTGGAACCTACTTAGGTAAGTTTAGTGGAGAGGATAAAATATTAACCATAACAGCAAAAGGATTTTACCGACTTTATAATTATGATTTATTAAATCATTTTGATGAGGATATTATTTTAATTGAAAAGTTCATACCACACCAAATCATCTCATGCATTTATTACGACGGCATAAGTAAATGTTATTTTACAAAACGTTTCGAGCCCGAAAATCTTACCACAAAAACATTAATTGTTACTGAGGATGAAGCAAGTAGGATAGAATTAATCACAGTTCAGATTAACCCGGTTATTGAGGTTAAATTTTCGAAAGAAAAAGGGGTTCAATTACCGGATGAAACAATTAATCTTGCAGAGTTTAGTCCTTTGATTAACTTAAAGGCAAAAGGAAAAAAATTAAGCAGTTACAAGGTAAAGGAGATTAATTTAAAGGAACCCGAGGAAATTAAAGCTGCCAGAGCCTTTTTAAAAGACGATGAAGAGCGAACCGGTTTATCACCAATGGAATTGCACAGACGTGCCATGGAAAAATTAAACAATAAAGATTTATTGGATGGCGATGGCCAAATTACGTTTGATTTTTGATGTAAATTAATAATATGAAAAAAGCCGCAGAAGCGGCTTTTTTTATTTTATAACTTGAATTTATTTTGGGCCTCCTTGGGCACTTTTCATTTTTTCTTTAAATACTTTGTAGTTGGTTACTTTGTAACCTGCCGTGTCAACTGCAAATGTTTTATCGTCAATTGCTGTTGTAAGTACCTCATTGGCTTTGTTTGTAACAGTCATTGACATACCCATTTGGTTTTGCTTATATGTCGTTTCAAGCGGAAAACCGGTTAAACCTTCTAAGTTTGGTCCCATTCCTCTGCCACTTTTAGTTGATGGTTTTTTAATTTTATCAGTGAACCAAACAATGGCTGTGTCTTGTTTTCCATCTTTTTTTGTATTGTAAACAAATGCTTTGGTTGCTTCGAAACCGGCAATCATTTTTTTGTCAGTTGTTACAACTATTTTAGGTTTAGGTTTATTTTTATCCTCTTTAGCTGCAGCTTCTTTTTCTTCAGCTTCAGACTCTGCTTTGGTCATGTAGAATCCTGATTTTTCACCCATTACTTCTTGTAACATAAATGTTTTTTCGCCATCGTTAGCAACAGTCATGTTATACATCATACTAGATAGTTCCATTTTCATTTTATCTCCTTTGATGTAGGTGGTTGACTCCATTTCGCCAAATGCTGCTTGATCAGCTGGCAAGCCTTCAACAGAAACAGCAGATTTAATTGTGTAATTATCTTGAGCGATAGCAAAGGAGCTTATAGCCAAAGATGCAAGTGTGATGATTGTTTTCATTTTAGTTTTTATATTGTAAAGTCAAATATAATGCCAAATAATCAGCCGATTTTGTTAAAATAACATAAACCCTGTTGAGATGCTATTTTTGATTAGTTGTAGATTAAATTAAGAAATTAAGTAATGTTTTACTGCAAATTATCAAAAAACCTTTTCATATCCGCCCCACTTACAATTTTCATTTTATCAGGAATTTCAAATACATTATCGTCAATTTCAATGTTGTTAATTTTTTTTGCTGAAAAATGCATTTCTAACCCCATTTTTTTAATTCTATAATCTAACAACATTCCTTTAACCTGATTGTATGGCGTTAAAGCATTGCAATCTTCCTTGCCTAATTCTTTTGTATACCAGGCATCAAAACTCACATTTGGCTCACTAACTTTCGTAACCTTCAGTTTGTAACATTTTATACCTGCAATTTTTTTAGTTTCTTTTGTTTCTTCAATTTTTAATTGGTAGCTGTTGTTATTCTCAAGTATTTCTTTTTCTGTTTCTATACAAGCTTGATTTATATCCATAAACTTGACAGTTTGACTTAGTGTTTTTGTCTGATTATCGCCAATGATAGCAGTATTAAACATACCCATTGTACTCATTTCAATCACAAATTTATCTTCTTTAAATTTTAAAGTGGCTGAACTCGGTGCCAAGCCATAAAGGGGATGAGTTTCATCAACACCTTTGGTGTCAAAAATAATTTCGCCTTCATTTTTATTTCCTAACCCAACATTTTTGCAAGAGAAGTTAAAGAGTAAAAAAACACAAAGACCTATGTAAGTTAATTTATTCAATGTCAAATAAAAGGCTAAAATAATACTTTAATTTTAAATTCCAAATGATTAAACACTTCACCTAAAAGAAGTTAATTAAACGCAGGTAATTACTAATTATCAAGAATTGTTTAATAAAGCAATGATTTCAAGAAAATCCTTTGCTTTGAGACTAGCGCCACCAATTAACCCCCCATCAACATTTGGGCAAGAAAACAACGATTCGGCATTAGTTGTATTGCAGCTGCCTCCGTAAATTATTGACGTGTTTAGGGCAGTCGTTTTATTTGTCATTTTTTCAAGTGCTATCCTTAGTGATGCGTGAACTTCTTCAACCTGATCGGGGCTGGCTGTCAAGCCTGTACCAATGGCCCAAACGGGTTCATATGCAATGCTAATGTTTTCAAAATCATTTATTTCTAAACTTTCTGTTAATAAATTCAGTTGGTTGGATAGAATAGATAAAAAATCGTCATTTTGCCTTTGATCCTTAGTTTCGCCAATGCAATAAATTATTTTGAGTGAATTTTGAAGAGCCTGCTTAACTTTAAGCGATAAAATGTTGTCGCCTTCATTAAAGTATTCTCTTCTTTCGCTATGGCCAATTAAAACGTATTGACAGCCAATAGACTTAAGCATATTTGCGCTTATTTCTCCGGTATAAGCACCATTCGAAAATTGACTAACGTTTTGTGCACCAACATTAAAATGACCTTTCTTCTGAATAAAACGATCTAAATAAACAAAGGGCGGGAATATAATCTTAACAAGTTGATTGTCTGAGGAGTTTAATTTTTCAATAGCTTCATGCAACTCATTTGCCTCATTTAAGGATAAGTTCATTTTCCAATTTCCAGCAATAATTTTCTTTCTCATGTTATTTAAATCTTACACGTGGATCTAAAATTCCATAAACGATATCAACAATGATGTTAATGATAACAAATATTGTAGCAAAAATTAATGTTGCGCCCATTACAATTGGTAAGTCGTTTTTGCTTAGAGCTTCAACAACCTCGTATCCAATTCCCTTCCAACTAAACACACGCTCAACAAAAACTGCGCCTGCCATTAACCCGGCAAACCAACCGCTTATTGCAGTCACTACAGGGTTTAATGCGTTTTTTAAAGCGTGTTTAACTATAATCACTCTTGTGCTTAATCCTTTTGCTTTTGCTGTACGAATGTAATCTTGCGTTAAAACATCCAATAAGGAACTTCTGGTTAGCTGGATAACAATGCTTAAGGGCCTTAACCCAAGTGTAATTGCCGGTAGAATTAAGTTTTTTAAAGAAATCACCTCTTCTCCAGTCCAATCATCAATTTCAAATAAGCTACCTGAAGGATTTAAGCCGGTGTACTGCGATAAGATGAAACCGAATAACCAAGCAATTATCAAACCGGTTAAGTAGCTTGGTGCACTCATGCCTATTGTGGTTGCAAAAACAAACACTGATTTATCTAACCAAGAGTTTTTTTTAATAGCACAAATGATGCCTAAAAATATACCAATGCATGAAGCAATGACAATTGAACTAAATGCTAAAACAGCAGTTTCTGGCAAAGTATCAATGATAATGTCTGATACAGGTCGTTTGGTGATATAGCTTTTTCTAAGGTATGGAACTTTTAATACCATTGTACTTTGTGCGCCTGTTTTAAATAACGGAAACCAGCTATATTTAGAAGGGTTTAAGTACCAAAAATCCTTGTCATTGGTTTTATGCCAAGAGATAGGGGAAAGATCGTTAAGGTAATTAATATATTGTTCAATAATGGGCCTATTTATCCCTAAGTCCTTGTGCACAGCTTCAACTGCTTCTTTGTTGGCACGTTGGCCAAGCATAACAGTTGCAGGATCGCCTGGAAGTACATTAAATAGAAAAAAAATAACAGTAATAACTCCAAAAAGAACCACAATACCATAACCTATTTTCTGTAAAACAAACTTTATCACTATAACTCAGCAAAAACAAGAGCGAATATAATTAATTAAAACAAATTACCGTTAAATTTAGATAAAGTTTAAATTTGTAAAGACGATTGAGAGAAATCCTACATAAAATGTGTTTATTACTGCTAATTTTGAGCATATTGTCCTTAAAATTATCTGCGCAAAAAATTGGATTAGTATTAAGTGGTGGAGGAGCTTCCGGACTAGTGCATGTTGGCGTAATCAAAGCTTTGGAGGAGGATAGTATACCAATAGATTGTATTGCCGGAACCTCTATTGGCGGATTGATTGGCGCTTATTACGCCTGCGGTTATACGCCTCAGCAAATAGAAAGAATTGTAAAAGCTGAGTTTTTTAGAAATGTTACTAAAGGTGATTTGCCTGCTAAGTATGATTATTTAATTAAAAAGCGAGAAGATTTTGCGACTTGGTATACCTTTAAATTCAATCCTAAACAGCCTTACCTAAAAAATTTACCAACCAATGTCATCAATTCAGTTCCTATTGATTATTATCTGATGGAGAATTTCACAGGATTTTCAAGTTACAATTACAATAATTTTGATAGTTTGTTTATTCCGTTTCGTTGTGTTGCAGCCAATGTAGAAGAAAAGCAATCAGTTGTGTTTCGATCAGGCAGCCTCTCAACAGCTTTAAGAGCCAGTATGAGTTATCCATTTTATTTAAGGCCAATTATGGTTGATGGAAAATTATTATTTGATGGGGGCTTGTATAATAATTTTCCTGTAGAAATTTTAAACAAGGAGTTCAATCCAGACTATGTTATAGGTTGCAATGTAGGCGAAGCCAATAGTTCACCTGATGAAGATGATTTATACCTGCAATTAAGACATTTGATGACTACAAAGGCTAATTTTTCTCCATTGGGTGAAAAAGGTATTTTAATTGAGCCATGGAGCGATGTATCTCTTTTAAATTTTGAAGGTGCAAAGCGCTTAATTGATAGTGGTTACTATGCCACTAAAAGAAAAATTTCAGAAATTAAAAAACACACGCAACGAAAATTAGATAAGGTTGACTATAATCTGCGCAGGAATCGTTTTACCGAAAAGAGCAAACTCGAAAATGTATTATTCAATAATTTAGTTATCAAAGGATTTAATCAAAAGCAAGTAAAGTTTATACAGTCGAGTTTGTTCTATAAACAAAAACCATTTACGCTAAACCAACTTAAAACACGATATTTTAAATTGTTAAGTGACGATAAATTTAAGACACTCTTTCCAAGTGCTGTTTTAGATACAACTAATATGTTTCACACGCTCGTGCTTACTGGTAAACAAGAAAAGCCATTTTATTTGGATGCCGGAGCAATACTTTCTAATCGGCCAATTAGCGAAGCTTTTGCAGCAATCCAATACAATTACTTAGGCAGGATTGGTTTTAGCGCATACATTAATGGTTATTTAGGTAAATTGCATTCAAGTTCTTTAGCTAAATTTAGATTTGATTTTCCGGGAAAATACCCTTTTTACATCGAACCATCCGTTTCATATTCCAGGTGGGATTATTTTAGCAGTAGTGTTTTATTTTACGATTTTTTAAAACCTGCGTATTTAATTCAAGAAGACAGATATGCTGAGGTGAAGTTAGGGTTACCGGTTGGGAGCATTTCTAAATTTAGTTTGCATGGTGGTTATTTTGAGCAAGGTAGCTCCTACTATCAAACGGATCTTTTTACAAAGCTAGATACTGTAGACAAAACTTACTTTGACAGTTGGTATGCGCAAGCAAATTATAACATCAATACTTTAAACAGGAAAATGTATGCTAATGAAGGCTTCATGCTAAATGCCAGAGCAAGAATTTTACAAGGCTTTGAAAGCTATTACCCTGGAAACACAAGTGTTGATACAACCTCTTTTAAAAATGAGTTTACACCAGAATGGATACAACTTAAATTGACAGTAGAAAATTATATCAGAACAATCAAAAAAGTTAAAATAGGTTTATTTGGTGAAGGTGTATACACGACCCAAACCTTTTTCAATAATTATCAAGCTACAATATTATCCGCTCCTGCCTTTAATCCTATACCTGAAAGTGTAACCTTTTTTATCGACAGGTATCGCGCACATCGATATTTAGCGGCAGGTATTAAATTGATTACTACACCTTTTAAAAATTTTGATATTAGATTAGAGGCATATGGCTTTCAGCCAATTAATACTATCCTTAAAACAGAAAATGGTAAATCTCGTTACAGCAGCCCTTTTTTGTATCGATATGGTATAGGCTCAGCTAGTCTTGTTTACACAACTCCGGTTGGTCCAATTTGTTTAGGTGTTAACTATTATGATCAATACGAAACTCCATTTTCAGTATTTTTTCATTTTGGTTATTTAATTTTTAATAAACGTTCAACTGACTAATAAATTAAAATCAAAGCTTGAAAAAGATTCTTCTAATTTCTGATTCACACGGCTGGTTGGATGAAAAATTAATTAAACACATTAAAAATTGTGATGAGGTATGGCATGCCGGCGATATTGGCAACATTAAATTTTGCAAGAATATTGAGAGTTTGAAACCCTTTAAAGCAGTATATGGTAATATAGATGGGCATGATCTTAGATCGCAATTTGGAGAAAACGAATGCTTTAGTTGCGAAGAAGTTAAGGTTGTAATGACGCACATTGGTGGGTCTCCTGGTAAATATCCGGCGAGAGTTAAAGATCTTCTTAATATTCATAAGCCAAACATCTATATTGCGGGTCATTCTCATATTTTGAAGGTTATTTATGATCATCAATTTCAATTATTGCATTTAAATCCTGGAGCATGCGGTATACAAGGGTTTCATCAGGTAAAAACAGCTTTGCGTTTTGAAATTAATACCAAGGAAATCAAGAATTTAGAAATAGTTGAGTTTGGAAAACGTAACGAGCAAAGTAAAAATGTAAATTTGTAAAGTATGGCAGAATTAAGCGTTCCTTTTTTTACAAATGAAGCCCTTGCGAGGTTTGTATCATCTCAAGGCAGAATAGTTGCAAAAGTAATTTGTCATCTCTGGCAAAATATTAATAACCCAAACGAACCTGTTGAAATAATTGATAATGTAGAGTTACAATTTGTAGATGGTCAAAAATTAACTATAAGTTGTAATGAAGCAGGCGATGGTTTGGATGCTATTAATTTTAACTATGCAGAAGCGAGGGCTGAACTGAATGAAACATTTGCAGGTAAAATAAAATTATTTGCAGTTGACGCATCACAAACCAAAATGTGGGTAGATGTGATAGGAAGGCAATTAATTGAAGTTAAACTTGTTAAGCAAGATGAATATTATAAAGCTGATGCACTGGCGCTTAATTTTGGAGAAGAAAAAAGGGAAATAGCGATATCGCCTTTAGATGGTTTAATAATTGATTTTTATGAAGAATAAAAATTAGTTATTTTTACCAACTAACTATAAAAATCAAATTTAAAATCTAAACACTGTTATATAAAAAAGCTATGAAAAATGTTACTGTAATTGGAAGTGGAACAATGGGAAATGGTATTGCTCACACTTTTGCCCAATTTGGCTTTAAAGTAAATTTAGTTGATATCAGCGAGGCTGCGCTGCAAAAAGCAATCACAACGATTACTAAGAATTTAGACAGACAATTGCAAAAAGGCGCTATTACAGAAGAAGTGAAACGATCCACCTTATCCAATATTTCAACGCACACTGAACTTACAGTTGGTGCAAAGGATGCCGATTTAGTTGTAGAAGCTGCAAGCGAAAACATCGAAATTAAACTCAAACTATTTAAACAGTTAGATGAAATATGCAAGCCATCTGCTATCCTTGCTTCTAATACATCTTCTATTTCAATAACTCAAATTGCAGCTGTTACTAAGAGAGCTGATAAAGTTATCGGTATGCATTTCATGAACCCGGTGCCTGTTATGAAATTAGTTGAAGTAATTAGAGGGTATAATACAAGTAATGAAGTTTGTTCAGCCGTAATGGAAATGAGCAAAACACTCAATAAGATACCTGTTGAAGTAAATGACTATCCTGGTTTTGTTGCAAATAAAATTTTAATGCCGATGATTAATGAAGCTATTGTTACGCTTTATGAGGGTGTTGCAGGTGTTTCAGAAATTGATACAGTAATGAAATTAGGTATGGCGCACCCAATGGGCCCACTGCAATTGGCTGATTTTATCGGATTAGATGTTTGCTTGAGTATTTTAAGAGTGTTACAGGATGGTTTTGGCAATCCAAAATACGCACCTTGTCCACTTTTAGTAAACATGGTTACAGCGGGTCATTTGGGTGTTAAATCAGGTAAAGGTTTTTATGATTATACTTCCGGAAGTAAGGAATTGGTTTTAGCGGATCGTTTTAAAAAATAAAATTGTCAGCTGCATATAAAAATATTTTAAGAATAGAGTATCCCAACATTCCAACCGCTGGGTTATATTATTTTAATACCAATAGCGGCTTAAGATATGAAGTCAGATTTGGTAGATTACAGGATAATATTTTACACGCAAATATTGTTTTCGGAGTTGTAAATGATGAATTTGAGGGAGAAGAGTATGTGGAAACCAATCGTGGTGAGGTTTTTCAGGTAATGAACACAATTGTAGAAATTGTCAAAAATTACATGAAAGAGCATCCTAAAGTAAGTGTATACGAGTTTAACGCAGTAGGCCGTGAAAATGAGGACGAAGGCAAGGAAAATGCAAGAATGAGTCTATATAGAAGATTTTTACCAAAAATTTTCGGCAAAGAGTGGACTTTTCAGATAAAAGGCAATTTTGCATTGGTTACAAAGCAATTTTTAAAGTAAATTTTCATTAAATTCGCTCTTCTTTTTTAAAGTAATGAGCAAGTACCCCGAATACAAAAAGTTAGATTTATCTCAAATCTCTAAAGATGTTTTAGAGTTTTGGAAAAACGATAATACATTTCAAAAATCAATCTCTACCCGTCCAAGCAATAAACCTTGGGTGTTTTATGAAGGGCCGCCAAGTGCCAATGGTATGCCAGGTATCCACCACGTTATGGCAAGAAGCATTAAAGATATCTTTTGCCGTTTTAAGACACTTCAAGGTTATCAGGTGAACCGTAAAGCGGGTTGGGATACTCATGGCTTGCCAATTGAATTGGGTGTTGAAAAAACTTTAGGAATTACAAAAGAAGATATTGGGAACCCAAAGAGTCCTAAATACATTAGTGTTGAAGATTACAATAAGGCTTGCAGAAAGGAAGTAATGAAATATACTGATAAGTGGGAGGATGTAACTGCACAAATGGGTTATTGGGTGGATATGAGCGATCCGTACATTACTTACGATAACAAGTATATTGAAAGTGTATGGTACTTGCTAAAGGATTTATACAATAAAAATTTATTATACAAAGGTTACACCATTCAGCCATTCTCGCCCGCAGCCGGTACAGGACTTTCAAGCGCTGAGTTAAATCAACCCGGTTGTTATAAAAATGTAAAGGATAGAACGGCTACAGTACAATTTAAGATTATAGATTTTAGAAGTAAGAATGAAAGTGTTAATTCTCAAATCTTAAATCTTAAATCTGAAATCCATTTCCTGGCTTGGACAACAACACCTTGGACTTTACCTTCCAACACTGCACTGGCAGTTGGCAAAAACATTGATTATGTTTTGGTTGAAACGTTTAATCCATTTACAGGTGCCAAACAAGTTGTAATTCTCGCAAAAGAACTAGTGAATAAATATTTTCCAGAAAAGAATGCTGAGCTTAATTTTGATGATTTTAAAACCGGTGACAAGAATATCCCATTTAGAATTATTGCAACAGTTAAAGGCTCAGATTTAGAAGGGATCCAGTACGAACAATTATTACCATTTGTAAAACCGGAGGGTAAAGCCTTTCAGGTGTTATGTGGCGATTTTGTTACTACTACTGATGGTACCGGTATTGTGCACATAGCGCCCAGCTTCGGTGCTGACGATTATAGAGTTGCAAAAGAAAATAACATAGATTCTTTAACACTGGTAGATAGACGAGGAAAATTTTTACCTGAAGTTAAAGATGATGTGTTTTTGTATGGAGAGGAATACGTGAAAGAAGCCTATTTAACTGATGCTGATAAAGAAGTTGAGTTTAAAAAGCAAAAACAGATTTTAGAAGCAGCCGGTAAAATTAAGGATTTGAAAGTTTATTTAAGTGTTGATGAGCGTATCGTTTTAAAATTACAAGAAGAAGGCAAACTTTTTAAAAAAGAAACTTACGAGCATAGTTATCCGCATTGTTGGAGAACCGATAAACCAGTATTGTATTATCCTTTGGATAGTTGGTTTGTAAAAGTTGCCGATAACAGAGAAAAACTGGTTCAATTAAATAAACAAATTAATTGGAAGCCTGAAGCTACAGGTACCGGGCGGTTTGGTAACTGGTTAGAAAATGCTCTTGATTGGAATTTATCTCGAAGTCGTTTTTGGGGAATTCCTTTACCAATTTGGACGAGTGAAGATAAATCCGAAATGATTTGTCTTGGCAGTGCTGAAGAGTTAAAGAACGAGATTGATAATGCAATTGCAAAAGGGTTTATGAAAATAAATCCACTGCAAAATTTTAAACCAAATAATTTTTCCGCAGAGAACTATAATACGTTTGATTTGCATAAGCCTTATGCCGACGAAATTATTTTAGAGCGTAATGGTAAAAAACTAGTTCGCGAAAGTGATTTAATTGATGTATGGTTTGACAGCGGTGCCATGCCTTATGCGCAATTACATTATCCGTTTGAGAATAGAGAATTGGTTGAAAAAAACGCAGCTTACCCTGCAGATTTTATTGCTGAAGGAGTAGATCAAACACGTGGCTGGTTTTATACCTTGCATGTGATTGGCGCTTTATGTTTTAACTCAATAGCATACAAAAATGTAGTTAGTAATGGGTTGGTGTTGGATAAAAATGGAAATAAAATGAGTAAGCGTTTAGGCAACGCTGTTGATCCATTTGAAACAATCGATAAATATGGCGCTGATGCCACACGCTGGTATATGATAAGCAATGCGGCACCTTGGGATAATTTAAAATTCGATATTGATGGGATAGCTGAGGTACAACGCAAATTGTTTGGAACACTTTACAACACTTATAGTTTTTACGCTTTGTATGCCAACGTGGATGGTTTTGTGGTTGATGAAAAAAATCAAATTCCGGTTGAAAAAAGAGTAGAGTTGGATCGCTGGATAATTTCTGAACTGCAAACACTGATTGAAAATGTAACCGATGCCTACGAAGCTTTTGAACCGCATCGTGCCGCTCGTTTTATAGAAGATTATGTTGACGAGCATTTGAGTAATTGGTATGTGCGTTTAAGTCGACGCCGTTTTTGGAAAGGTGAAATGAGCGACGATAAAAAAGCTGCTTACGAAACTTTGCATACTTGTTTAACAACAGTTACGCAATTGATGAGCCCTATTGCCCCGTTTTTTGCCGATTGGATGTATCAGAATCTAGCTATTAGTTCAAATTCTGTGCATTTAACCAATTTGGTAAAAGCAAATAAAAAGTATCAGGATAAAAGTTTGGAAGAAAAAATGGAATTAGCCCAAAAAATTTCTTCCATGATCTTGTCTATCCGGAAAAAAGAAAATTTAAAAGTGCGGCAGCCACTGCAACGTATTCGGATTCCAGTCTTGTCTGATGATATAAAAGGCAAAATTGAGGCTGTGAAGGATTTAATATTAAGTGAAGTGAACGTTAAGGAACTCGAATTCGTTACGGAGGGTCAGGTGCAGATTGTTAAAAATCTTAAGCTAAATTTTAAAACATTAGGCAAAAAATGCGGACAATACATGAAAGCAGTTCAGGCCTTTGCACAAGAAAACGCAAACGAAATAATTACCGGTATTGAGCGAAACTCAGCTTATACAGTTCAATTAGAAGGGGCTGGTATTGTGCTTGAACCGGAGGATGTAGAGATTATACCTGTTGACATTCCAGGCTGGAAAGTTGCTAATAGCGGTTCTTTAACAGTAGCTTTGGATATAACTATCAGTGAGGTCTTAAAGCATGAGGGAATGGCGCGTGAGATCGTTAATAGAATTCAGAATTACCGTAAAGACAACGGTTTTGAGGTAACAGATAAAATTTTTGTGAAAATTCAACAAAATGAGTTGTTGGATAAAGCAATACAAACAAATTTAAGTTATATTTGTAATGAAACCTTAACCCAAGACTTGCAATTAGTTAGTAATTTAGAACCATCAACAGCAAGTACTCTGGAAGTAGATGAACTAGTTAAAACATTAATGACAATTGAAAAGTTAAATTGATAGATTATGGCGAAGAAGAAAGATAAAAAACCAGCAAAAAAAGTTGCGCCAAAAGGAAAACCGGCTGCAAAAAAATCAAAACCAGCTGCAAAAACAAAGCCTGTAGCTAAGAAGCCGGCGAAAGTTGAAAAAAAAGCAGCTAAACCAGCCCCTAAAAAGGCTGCAAAGCCTGCTAAGGTAGTTGCCAAAAAAGTCATTAAACCTGCTAAAGCAGAAAAAGTAAAAGCAAAACCAGTTCCTACCAAGGCGGTTAAACAGGCTCCTAAAAAGGTTGGAAAGCCAATAGATGCTATTGCAAAAAAAGGTAAGGATAAGAAGGCTGGTAAATCTGCCAAGGGTAAAAAGGGGAAGGCTTCATCAGATGATGAAGACGAAGAAGACTTTGAAGAGTCTGAAGAGGAGGAAGAAGATGACGATGTTGATGTAAAGGATGATTATGAAAAAAATGATGATGATGATGCTGAAGTTGAATTGGATGGAGGTGATTTAGAAGGAGCAATGATAGATTTAGAGGGAGGGGTACCAGACATTGATGAAGACGACGAGGAGATTCCCGAAAAGAGAGGAAGAGGTAGAAGAAAGAAAAATGAAGGTAAATCTTCTGGTGGAAGTATGGAGGCTTATATCAGAAACAGACCTTTGCAAATAGATATTAATAAACCCCTCATTAAAAAGAGTAATGTTGAAGCGCCGAAACCATTTGTTAACACAAAAGATAATCGCTCAAGATACACTGACAAAGAGTTACAGGAATTTAAAGAACTGATTTTAGTTAAGCTAAAAGAAGCGCAAACAGATTATGATTTGCTTAAACAAACATTAAGTAATGAGGATGATCATGGAACTGATGACACCTCTCCAACCTTCAAGTTATTAGAGGATGGAAGTGATGTGATGAGTAAGGAAGAAACAGCTCAATTAGCTCAAAGACAAGAAAAATATATAATCAATTTAAAAAATGCTTTAGTTAGAATTGAAAATAAATCTTACGGTATTTGCCGGGTTACAGGTAAATTAATTCCTAAGGAGCGTTTGCGTTCAGTTCCGCATGCAACTTTGGGTATTGATGCTAAATTAAACCAAAACAACTAATACTTTTATAACTAATTTTTAAAAAGTCTATCTTTAGCAATTCTAAAAGATAGACTTTTCTGTATAAAAATGTTTCAAAAAATTAAAATACCACTTCTTACCATTTTGATTGTTTTATTTATCGATCAATTTATTAAAATTTACATAAAACTTAATTACCCCCTTGGAGAAGTAGGAAGAGTTGGTAACTGGTGCGTTTTGCATTTTACTGAGAATCCGGGTATGGCATGGGGTTTAGAGTTCGGTGGATCTTTTGGTAAACTTTCATTAAGTGTTTTAAGAATTTTAGCGTGCATTGGCGGGGTTTTTTATATCAGGCATATGATAAAGAAGGGTGAACACAAAGGATTTATTTTTTGTGTTTCCCTCATATTAGCCGGAGCAATGGGTAATATTTTAGATAGCATTTTTTATGGTTTAATATTTGATAAAGGAACCATTTTTGACCCTCAGTTTCAAGCGTACATTCCTTACGATGGAATTGCAAGTTTTTCTTCTACGGGTTACACTTCAACCATGTACGGATGTGTTGTTGATATGTTCTATTTTCCGCTTATTGAAGGACATTTTCCGGATTGGTTTCCGGTTTGGGGCGGAGAAGAATTTATTTTTTTCAGACCTATTTTTAATATTGCTGATGTATCTATATCAACTGGCGTTATCCTAATTATTATTTTCCAGAAACGTTTTGCGAAAAAGGAAATTGAACCAATGCCTGAAACAACAAACGAATCTGTAAAGAATACTGACATTAATTTAAACACAAAGGCAGATTAATTGTTAGGGTAACATATTATTCTTTTATGAGCAAACAAGCAATATTACTGGTAAACGTTGGAACACCTGATTCTCCCAGTCCTGGAAAAGTTGGTAAGTATTTAACCCAATTTTTAAATGACAAACGTGTAATTGATATCCCGACTATTTTAAGATTCATTTTAGTTAATTTAATTATTGTGCCTTTCAGAAGTTTTAAATCAGCTAAATTATATAGCCATATATGGACAAAGGATGGCTCGCCACTGTTGTTGCATAGTAATGACTTTAAAACTAAATTACAAAAAGAACTTGGTGAACAGTATTTAGTTGAGATTGCCATGCGATACCAAAGCCCGAGTATTAAAAGTGCTTTAGAAAAAATCAGACAACAACGACCTGAAAAAATACACATTGTTCCAATGTACCCGCAATATGCCAGTTCAAGCACCGGCACAACTATCGAAGAAATTTTTAATCAGATAAAACGCTGGGAAATCATCCCATCTATCAACGTTGTAAGCAAATTTTATGACCATCCTAAGTTTATAGAATCCTTAATTTCTGCAGCGCGACAATACAAATTAGAGGATTACGATTATTATATTTTTTCTTACCACGGTTTACCTGAAAGGCAAATTTTGAAGGGAAGTAAGCATTATGGCGGAAATACCTGTCAAATGGGAGCCTGTTGTAATTCAATTACCAAGAATAATCGTTATTGTTACAGGGCAAATTGCTTTGAAACAACCCGTCAAATGGTTAAAGCGCTGGGAATAAAAGAAGGTAATTTTACTACTTCTTTTCAAAGTAGGTTGGACAATAAGTGGCTTAAACCATACAGTGATAAAGTTATACAGGAGCTGGGTGAAAAAGGCATTAAAAAAATACTCGTTTTTAGCCCTGCTTTCGTTGCAGATTGCTTAGAGACTATTCATGAAATTGGTACAGAATACGACGAATTGTTTAAAGAGCATGGTGGTGAAAAAATCACACTTGTAAGAAGTTTAAATGATAACGATGATTGGGTAAAAGCTTTTAAAGAAATCGTTTTGAATTAGGACATTGCAAAAAATATATTATTCAATTAGGGTGATGGTATTTTTTAAATTGTACAATTTACCATCAAAACCTGTTGCTTTTACGATAATGAAATAGGTACCTTCAGAGCATTTTAAACCACTGGTTGTATAGCCATCCCATTTTCCGCCAATCCTGTCCCAACTATGTATTAATGTGCCAAAACGATTATAAATTGTCACATCAATTTCTTTGATTCCTTTTAAAATGGGTTTGTATATGTCGTTAACACCATCTTCATTTGGTGTAAAAATATTTGGCAGAGTTATGCTGCTGAAGTCGTCAATTGTAAAACTGTAAGTGCTGGAATCATTGCAGCCAAAACTGCCTAAGGCAATAAGAGTAGTACTATATACGCCTCCAACGCTATAAGTTTTACTTGTGTTAAATGTATTGTCTGGTAAGGAGTTATTAAACAGCCACTGAACGCCTGTGTAATTATTACTAAAATTAGTGAGTACCAGTTCGCTGGGAAAACCAACGCTGGTGAGACTTGCGTTAAAGGATGCTTTTGCCGATTGAATAGCAACAACGGTTTGAGAACTAACACTAAAACTTGTAGAATTAGCAACGAGTAAAGATACGATAGCTGTACCGGATCGGACCAATTTAATTTGAGTACTCGGTGAATCAATGGAACCAATGAATTCTGCGGAATTACTTGGATTAACAGACCATGAATAGGTAGTTGGTGAATTATTCGTAACACTCGTGAATGTTATTATTCTTTCTGTACAAACTGTGCCTGATGTTGATCCAATAGTGGCCGTTGGAACCTGAGCGAAGAGGTTAATTGAAAGCAGAAAAATGAGTATAAAAAGACGGCCTTTCATTTTAATACTATAAAGATAATAAAAAATCTATTGTATTAACATTGTCAGCAAAATCATTAATGCCCGGATGTTGCGATTGCCCATATCCAGTATACTGATCACCTACAATGCATTGTAGTTTGTTGTTATTCTGTTCAATAAAATTCGTTACGTCGGATTGATTTAGATAATACTGAAAATACAAGGTTCCAACAGGAGAAAATAACGAATCATTTTCTTTAATCATTAAAAAGTTGTTATCTAAAAACTGATGATTTTCAAGTAAATAAATTGCTTTATAGTAATCGTAGTTATTAGCATACTTTTTATTATTAATAACATCGCTAAAGCCCAGCAAATTTTCAAAGAGCAAGTTAAATGAGTAACCTTTAGGAACAAGCAACTTAGTTACATTTCTGCAACCTAAACCATAATAAGTGAAGATATCTTTTCCTAAATTCCTTAAATTTTCTTTAGTTTCGTCACCTGTTAAAATTGCAACAGAAGTTCTGTTTTTTCTGATGATGTGAGGGTATTTCCCAAAGTATTTTTCAAAATAAAGTGCTGAATTGTTGCTACCTGTTGCAATAACAGCATCAAAGTCAGTTACTAAGCCTTCAGCAAAAAACACCAAATTTTCGAATGATGGTTCGTAATGAACCAATAGTTTCATCAAAAATGGAATTAATATTTTGTCATCGCTAGATAGTTTGATGATCGCTTTATTATTGGTTAACAATACACACAGAATATCGTGAAAAGCCACCATTGGTATATTACCGGCGCAAATAATCAGTATTTTTTTTCCGGTTTTGGATTCAGCTCCGATTTTGGCCAATTCGGATTCTTTTAAGAACTCTGAAATCCCTTCTAAGGCCAGTTTTACGTAATCTTCAGTGAACCAATTGTTTTGCAAATATGCCTCTTTAATAAGCAATTGAAGCCCATCGTGCAGTTGTTTTTCTTCGCTAAGAGGAGAATTTTGTAAAAATCTGTTAATAAACAGACCAGCCTCAACCAAGCCCTTTGTTCTTTGTTTTAAATTCATGAAAAATGCACGTATATTTGCACAAAATTAATTGATTCGATTAAAATGGCAATAAAAATCACCGACGAATGTATAAATTGTGGGGCTTGCGAGCCTGAATGTCCTAATAACGCAATCTACGAAGGTGGAGCTGAATGGCGTTTTGCAGACGGAACCGGTGTTAAAGGAACTTATAAAGGGCATAATTCTGGTTCTGAAGTTGATTCAGACGAACCTCAGGTACCAAAGCACATGGATGTTTATTATATCGTTACTGATAAATGTACCGAGTGTAAAGGTTTTCATGACGAACCTCAATGTGCGGCTGTTTGTCCGGTAGATTGCTGTGTGAAGGATGATGATCATGTTGAGACCGATGAACAATTATTGGCAAAAAAGGCTTCTTTGCATATTTAACAGCAAAATTTTTTCTTTTATTTATTTGACAGGTTTAATAAACTGAATGTTTCGTTTTAAGCCTTTGTACTTGGTTCGTTTAATGGCGGAGTTTTTAAACAAAATCTTAAAACCTTCTTCTGAGAGTTCCTCCCATTCCTCATTTGTTAATTCAAGTTTAGAGCTTTTATCTTTAAATAATGGTTCATTGTGTAGTTCGCTGAATCTGTTCCATGGGCAAACATCCTGACAAACATCGCATCCGAAAACCCAATTATCCATTTTTGAGGCGAAACTTTGCGGAATTTCGTTTTTTAACTCGATGGTAAGGTAGCTAATACATTTGCTGCCATCTACCACGTATGGCTCAACAATGGCTTCGGTTGGGCAAGCATCAATGCACTTGGTGCAAGTGCCGCAGTAATCCCGAATACCTTCGTCTGTTTTTAGTTCAACATCCAGAATTAGTTCTGCAAGAAAGAAAAACGATCCCTTAGATTTTGTGATTAAATTACTGTTTTTTCCTATCCATCCCAGTCCGGCTTTTTTAGCCCAAACTTTTTCAAGAACAGGCGCACTATCAACAAAAGCTCTTCCGGAAATATCACCAATCTGGTTTTTTAATTCAGATAAAAAGTTTTTGAGTTTTTCTTTTATTACTTCATGATAATCATCTCCAAAAGCATATTTGCTTATTTTATAGTTTGGATTTTGGTTTTGGTTTTCGGGATAATAATTGTAGAGCAACGAAATAACCGATTTAGCACCTGGTACGAGCAGTCTTGGGTCGAGACGTTTGTCAAAATAGTTTTCCATATAAGCCATTTCTCCATGCTGATTTTTCTTTAACCAATTCTCTAAACGTTGTGCTTCTTCTTCAAGAAATTCGGCTTTGCTTATGCCGCAAAAATCGAATCCTAATTTTTTTGCAGTTGTTTTAACAAGCGAGGAATATTTTTCAGATACTGATTGCAAACCCTATTTTGGTTAAACCGATTTTAATGGTAAAGGTATTTTATTTTCGTTTAAGTTATAGTTATATAAAAGAAATGCCTTAATTGAAAAGTAAGTTAAGTACTCAAACAGCATGCAGTTAAAGATAAGCGGAATTCAATTAAACCAATAAAGCCCCGCTTTTTAGCGAGGCTTTATAATATTATAAAGGCATATTATTTATTAAGTACTTTGTTTGTTCTAGGTTTACCGTTTTCCTTAATCGTAACCAAGATAAGTTGTTGTCCTTCCGGTACTTTGTAATAATGTTTGGAGGTAGACACTGAAAGTATTTGGTTTGGAATTAATACTTGACCTAGAATATTACTTACCTGAAATTCAACATCTGTAAATTCATTGTAGTTAAACATAACAAATAAACCATTTTCATCTTTGCTAAAGAAATAATTATTCTGCTCTTTTGATTTAGTATCTATTCCAACAACAGACGGTTGATTTTCGTAGATAATAATGTTTTGAGTAGCTGTAGCAGTATCTAAACAAGCTCCGTTGTTTGCTTTTAATGTCATTACATAAAAACCTGCATCATTAAATAAGTGCGTAGTTTGGAATGTTGAAACAGGGTTACTTCCATTGTTTACACTCCATTCATAGCCGGATGCATTTGTGGATAAGTTACTAAATGTAATTGGAACATTATTTCCGGCATAAGATGTAGTCGTGTTAGCTGAAATCATAGCAACCGGTAAAGGTGTAATTGAATTTAATACAAAGTTGCCACGGGCGTTATCACAAGTACCGGTTTTACTGATATCTACAAAATAACTTCCAACAGGAACATTACTTAACACATCACTTGTGTTTACGTTAGTGGTAGTTTTAATAATGTTATGGTTAGCATCTTTCCAAGTATAATTCCATGGTCCGGCACCAACACCTGAAGCGGTAATTGAACCATTTGCTAATTTAGTACACGTAGGATCAGTGTAATTAGAAGTTAAATTCTTTTGGTTCAATGTGATGATTAGTTCGAACTGAGGTGTTGTAGCATTGCTGTTAACATTGACTGTGTAAGCACCACTTCTTAAGTTATGAGACACATTATTTATCACATCACGCAAAGTTACACAAGCACCCGCAGGAAGTTTATTTAAATTAACCGGGTTAAATGAGTAAACTCCAGTATAACCTGTTTCTAAAATTAATGGGATAGAAACTGTTCCTGTTAATGCTGGTAAACCTGTCCTTAATAGGTTCATGCTTCCAAATTTTGCATATAAACGCGGGGTAGTTGAAAGTTGACCTGGGAATGAAGGACATTCACCAATATCATAACCATTTGTGAATGAATTTCCAAAAGCAAAATATGCTTGCGTGAAGAAATTTCTAGGAACAATGTTACTTGTAACATCAATTAAAAAATCATCATAAAAGTAGTTACCTGCTGAACTGCTTCTTAAAATAGATGTGTTATTAGCGGTGGCAGATTTCCAACTTTCATCCGGTGAAAGGTTTGCACCTGACGACGAAGTTGCTTGAACCATAAATGCCTGACCTGCTGGAATAATGGCAGCGCCGGTAAAAGGTATATTTGAGTCTGTATCTGGATCGTAACCAATCATTGTAGCAGTATTAAAATTAGATCCGGTTATTTGATTGGCAACAATTGGAGATGGAAATGGATTAGCTACTAAATTCCATCCGTTTTCAGTACTTACACCTCCTGTTAAAGTTAAATTAATATTACCTGATGAATTTTTGGTATTAACGGCACCAGTTAAAGGAATTGTTATCGCGTTTGTGCTTTGAAAACCATCTCCTAAATAAACCCAATAGCCTGTTTTCGAATCAATCGCTTTAGAAGCAGGCGCAACGCCCAACTCAATGTAATGTGATGGATCGGCAGCATTGCCTGAAATTGTCGTTTCATCGTATTCATATACAGATGTAAAATTAGCACCGCCTACATCCCAACCATCAGGACAAACTGAACAAGTGATAGCGAAAACACTATTCCAAGCAGCCATGTTGTTTCCATTAACGCCACCTGAACATAAATTAACCCATCCTGTTGCACCAGAAGGTTTGAAAACTTCAACAGTTACATTTCCACTTAAGGTGCCAGATCCACCAAGCATTCCAATTCTACCTTTGTTTGTTGCATCAGCTTTTAAAGTTAAATTACCACCTGTGTTAAGTGTTCCAACAGTTGGTGTAATAGAGCCCCAAGCTTCAATGGCATTTCCAAAAGTTAAATTAGCTGCATTTCTATTAAGTGTAATGTCTCTTATAGAACGTGTTGCAGCTGAAGATTGACTGAAGAACAAACTATTAGTAATGCTTCCTGCACCACCAATAGTTAAAGAAGATGCAGTTGTACCAACCAATGCACCATTTGTTGCCGAAGTTGGATTAGTAATATTACCGTTTAATGTTAAATGATTGTTGTTTAAACTAATTTGACCATTACTGTGAATATAGGTGTTGCTTACCGTTAAATTAGAACCCAAAGTAAGGCTACCAGCACCAGTACGGTTAACTGTTAAATTACGAACAGTTAAAATAGTGGCACCAGCGCCAAATGTTAAAGTGCCTAAAGCCCCGCTACCACCTATGTTGAGACCGGAGTTACCTGTTAAAATTTGACCTCCACCTGAAACTGTGCCTGTTAAAGTTAAGGTAACAAGAGAACTATTATTCATTAGCAAATTAGAACTATTAATTGCCAAATTGCCATTAATAGCCATACTTCCACCAGGTTGACGAACACCTCCACCTGAACAAATTACATTAAAATGAGAGGTTGCCGGAATAGAAATTGTACCTGAAGCTTGTGCATAATCAATTGTACTACCTGTACTATAAGATAAATTGCTTAAGGGATAAACTGTATTTTGTAATATTAATGTTGCTAAGTTAGAAACACCCAAAGTGGCTGTTCCTGTTGTAAATAAAGTATGTGTTGCTGGAATAGTTACGTTAATTGCAACGGTTCCAGTACCAATTACTAAACGGCTTGATGTTCCACCAACTGTCCAACTGCTCCCAACCATGTTATTTAAGTTAGCAGAAGTAGTGTTTATTAGGAAAAAAGTTTGACCATTTGCAGTAAAGTTAGCAGGATTAGCACCTGTTCCATTGGTATTAGTTCCCCATGAAGTTAAAACATCCAATGGCCCGGTTCCATTGTAATAATAAATCGGAGAAACAATTCCGGCAACCTGAATATCATCAAAACCGGCATAAGAACTACTGTTTGCCCCATTATAAGACCAACGTAATCTGACGCTTGCTTTATTTTCAAAGGCCACTGGAATCGCAACTGAAACACTTGCCCATGTATCATTTGTAGGAACATTTGTAAAAGGAATTACAGTGCTTGAGGCAAAATTATCATCTGAAATTAATAAAGTAACCGCAGGACTTGAAGCATCTAAACGTATACCATTCCAACTCAAAGTCATGCTATTAACCCCTAAGGTTGAGAAAGCATTGGTTGTTACAGCTTCATTGGGATTGTTACTACCATCACCAAAGGCAAGCAAATTGCCGCCGCTTGTACCGAAAACAGTACATACAGGGATTCCTCCACCGCAACAATCACTTGGGTCGGTTTGCCATTCACTCGCAGATTGCACCCAACCTGACGGCAAAGCTGTCGGCACGGTTGAACTGAAATTTTCAGAGTATATAACTTGCGATGTTAACTTAATAAAAGCGAACATCATCATAAATAAAGTTGAATAAATTTTCTTCATAACTTTGTAATTTTCAATAAAAATAGATTAAATAAGCCAAAAAGTCAATTTTTTTGTCGAAATATTTAAAAACATCAAAATACACTAATACCTTATAACCCAATCGGTTTTTTAGTTATTTAATTTACGTTTACTTCGACGTAATTGACGCTTAGCTTGTCGTTTTTGACGTTTTAATTCTTTACGGTCTCCTTTTGCCATTCTGGCGCTTGGTTTATTTTTGGCTTTGGCATCAACATAGGGGTTGTATGCTTCACGTTTACTCCGCCATTTGCGCCACACTCTTTTACGCTCTCGTTTTTGTTTAAACATTTCGTTTTGCTGTGCGGTAATATCAGCGGCTAACGCAAACAAAAGGAGAAGTAAAGTAAGTTTAAAAATTCCTTTTTTCATGATTTATATAATCAAACAAATGATAACTGGTTACAGTTCTATTTGCCTTTAAAAACGGGTTTTCTTTTCTCTAAAAATGCGGTAACGCCTTCGTTGTAATCGTAACTTTTTGCAGCAATTACTTGCTCATTTCCTTCCTGTTTAAGTTGTTCAACTAAATTGGAAGTGAAGCTTTTATTTAATAATTTTTTTGTTTGAGCAATAGCTGCGGTGGGCATTTGGGCAATGGTTTCGCTGAATTTTTGTGCCTCAATCATTAAATTGTCGGGACTAAATAATTTGTAAACTAATCCGTGTTTAAGCGCATCTTCAGCACTTAATTTATCACCTGTAAACATTAAAGCAGCGGCTAAATGATGTCCAACAATTCTTGGTAAAAAGAATGTTCCACCGCTATCCGGAATCAACCCAATTTTACTGAATGCTTGTATAAAACTGGCGGTATCTGCAGCTAAAACAATATCACAGGCAATGGCTATGTTTGCCCCTGCGCCTGCGGCAACTCCATTTACAGCGGCAATTACCGGTTTATTTAATTCTCTAATTTTAAGAATGATTGGGTTATAATGTTCTTCAACAATTCGTTGAATACCAGGCCCATTGCTGTCCATCGCCTCTGCCAGATCTTGTCCGGCACAAAAGGCTTTTCCTTCGCCGGTTAAAATAACAGCTCTTACATTATCATTGCTATTAGCTTCATTTAATTTTTCAATTAAGTCCAAAGCCATTGGACGGTTGAAACTATTAAATTTATCAGGTCGGTTTAGTTTTAAAATTAAAACACCATTTTCAAGTTTTGATTCAATTAAATTCATGTTTATGATTCTTAATAAATTTTGTAAAGAATAGGTTTACTGGGAGTAGCATCGTTTTCAAATGGTGCAATTTGAAAATTTAATAAGTAAGTACCATCTTCAATATCATTTGGAACGTAAATAAATTCTGTTATTGTTTTGTGTGTTTGGGTGTTGCTTGGGTATTCCCAAAATTCATGATGTGCTTCCAGTTTACCTTCATCCAATTCTTTATCAATACTTGGCATGTCAATTAAAATATGTTCTACGCCAATTTCGTTTAACCAGGTAATCGCTTCCTTTAGAATATACGGAGGGTTTGTATTACTATATTGCATGGTAAGTTTAGATTTACCATTACTCAAGGTTCTAATAACAAGCGCTTCACAAGTTTTTGGGTCTGAAACTACTTGTTGAAGTTGCTTTTCTGTTATCACATAATCACCATTCTCTAATTGTTCCGGTAAAATGGTTATAACTTCAGCAATAAAGAAAAAGCGACTGAAAGTTTGATTGATACTATATTGTTCCTTGCTGATGTGGCCAACACATTCTGTATGCGTGCCATTACCATGTGGATTAAATGCAATGTTTCTGAAATTAACGCTGCCTCCCTTATTGACATCGCCAATCCAGTTGCCATTTTCAACCGGAGTGATTTTTAACGGCTCAACATACCAGGCGCTTGCTGCATTTGGATTGTTGCTTAACGGCATTGAAATATCAATGGGTTTGTATAAATCCACCTTATAATCTTTGCCTTTATGAAAAATACTTGCAATCATCTTTATATGGCTACAGCAGCTTTAATATGTGGATGCGGATTGTAATCTGTTAATTCAAAATCATCAAACTTAAAATCAAAAATAGAATTGACAGCCGGATTAATTTTCATTTTAGGTAAAGGTCTAATATCCCTTGTTAATTGCAATTTGGCTTGCTCCAAATGGTTACTATATAAATGGGCATCACCAAGGGTATGAATAAATTCTCCTGGTTTTAAATTACATACTTGTGCAATCATTAATACTAATAAAGCATAGGAAGCAATATTAAAAGGTACTCCCAAGAAAATATCGGCACTGCGCTGATATAACTGACAACTTAATTTGCCATCTGCAACATAAAATTGAAAAAACGCATGGCATGGCGGTAATTTCATTTGATTAATATCTGCCACATTCCATGCACTGACAATTAAACGCCTTGAATCAGGATTCTTTTTTATCATTTCAATAACCTGAGAAATTTGATCAATTTTTCCCCCATCTGATGTAGGCCAGCTTCGCCATTGATAACCATACACAGGCCCCAAATTCCCATTTTCATCGGCCCATTCATCCCAAATACTTACACCATTTTCTTTTAAGTATGCAATATTAGTTGAGCCTTTTAAGAACCACAACAATTCATGTATAATACTTTTAGTGTGTAGTTTTTTTGTTGTCAGCAGCGGAAATCCTTCAGACAAATCAAAGCGCATTTGATAACCAAAAACGCTTATAGTTCCTGTTCCTGTGCGATCTGTTTTTGTAGCACCTACATTTAAAACATGTTGCATTAAGTCATGGTACTGTTTCATGATAAAATCATTATTTTGTTTTTAAATCCGGTTTGGTTGAAAGCATTCCACTTAACCATTTTTTTATATCGTTTAATTCTTCTCCACAAATGTTATGAGCCATTTTGTAGAATGAGCATTTAGAATTGGTTAATTGTTTTTCCTTAATTAGTTTTTCAATTTTTTCTGCCTCTTCAAATTTAATTACGTTATCAGAATAACCATGAGCAAAATGCATTTTTACTTTATTGATGTTTTGCCAGTTGATGGGTTGTTTTAAAGATGCTTGCGTTTCCGGCATTAAACGACCACTTAACGCAATAATTCCTTTTATCTTGTTAGGATAAGAGAATGCAATATCAGTACTTAATATGGCACCTTGACTAAATCCAAAAAGCACAACGGCGTTACTGTCCAAATTAAAGGTTCTGCAGGCGTTGCTTATAAAACTTAAAATTAATTTTTTGCTTTCAATCAGTTTTTTGTAATCATATTTTAAAGTTCCGTCCTTTAAAATTTCAAGTGGGTACCAGCAGAAACCCGATTCAGATAATGGAATTGGTGCTCTCAAACTAAACACGGCATATCGGTTGTCAAAACTTTTGTGCATCTCAAACAAATCTGTTTCGTTACTGCCATAACCATGTAACATAATCAATACTGGTGCTTTATCCTTTTTGTTATCCGGTAAATGATAGGTGTAGGTTAAAGTAGTATTAACGCTTTGAGAGACTATTAAACCAGTAATTAAAAAAAATACAAATGTGATAAAACTTTTCATTAACGTCCGCGTCTTTTTTTATGGTCAATAAATTTCGGTTTGTTATTAACGCTGTCAGTATCAATTAGTTCATATGTTAATTGTTTTTTAATTAAATCAGCTTCTTTAACTTTAATAGTTACATTATCTCCTAAGGCATAAATCTTTTTGGTGTTTTTACCAATGTATCTGTAGTTGTCTTCATCAAAAATAAAATGGTCTCCCTTAAGTTCTCTGGTTCTTACCATTCCTTCACATTTGTTTTCAGTTACTTCAATGTAAATTCCCCATTCTGTAACTCCACTTATTACACCGGCAAATTCTTTTCCTATTTTATCACTCATAAACTCAACCTGTTTGTATTTTATGGATGCTCGTTCTGCCTCGGCCGCTAATCTTTCCATGTCACTACTATGTTGACAAAGAAATTCAAGCTCATCTTTATTGCTGTAGGTCTTATTTTCAAGTTTGGCCTCTAATAAACGGTGAAGCATTACATCGGGGTATCGTCTGATTGGGGATGTAAAATGTGAATAATACTCGAAACCCAATCCGTAATGCCCCACATTTTTTGTTGAGTAGTATGCTTTTGGCATACTTCTAACAGCAAGGAGTTCAATCATGTTTTGCTCCTTTTTTTGTTTCACGTCAACTAACAGTTTGTTAATGGCTTGAGCATTTTTTAATTTATTACCAAGGTTCATCACGTGTCCGAATCTTGCAGCAAAACCACTCAATTCATTCATTTTTTCCTCAGTTGGTACATCGTGAATTCGATATACACAAAGCGCATTGCCTGAATCGGATTTATTTTTTTTGTTTGATGTGTTGCTCCCTGATGATGGCTTACTTAAGAATTCAGATACTTTTTTGTTAGCAAGCAACATAAAATCTTCAATTAGTTTATGAGCATCCTTTTGTGTTTTAAAGAACACACCAAGTGGTTTGCCTTTTTCATCCAAGTTAAATTTAACTTCGGCTTTATCGAATGTAATGGATCCTTTTTTTAAACGATCAGCTCTCAATTTTTTAGCGAGACTATCAAGCGTCAAAATCTCATTTTTAAAATCTCCCTCAGCGCCTTCAATAATTTCCTGAACCTCTTCGTATGTAAATCGCCTGTCGCTATTAATTACTGTTCGTGCAAACTGTTGCGAAACAACTTGCGCATTCTCATCTAATTCAAAAATTGCGGCAAAGCAATATTTTTCTTCTTTAGGGCGAAGCGAGCACACGAAGTTACTCAACACTTCAGGTAGCATTGGTATGCAACGATCCACCAAATATACGCTGGTAGCTCTATTCACAGCTTCTTTGTCAAGCGGCGTATTTGGTTTTAAATAATGCGTAACATCAGCAATATGCACCCCAACTTCCCAATTACCATTAGCAAGTTTTTGAAGTGATAATGCATCGTCAAAATCTTTAGCATCTACCGGGTCAATTGTAAAAGTTGTAATCTCCCTGTAATCTTTTCGTTTTTTTATTTCAGACTCAGTTATTTCAGTTGGAATTTTTTTTGCTTCATATTCAATGGCATCCGGAAATTTATCAGGTAATCCATATTCAGCCATGATGGCATTCATTTCACTTTGATGTTCGCCGGGATAACCAAGTACAGATAGTACTTGACCTGTTGGGTTTTGTTCGCCTTGTTTCCAGTCTTTCAGTTTAAACTTAACTTTTTGTCCGTCTTTAGCGCCGTTGATGTCACTACTTCTGATAAAAAAATCAACATGTAGCTTATTACTATCTGGAATTATGAAGGCAAATTTTGGATTTACTTTAATGGTTCCAACAAATTCAGTTCGGGCCCTCTTAATTACCTCCACAACTTCTCCTTCACGTCTGAAGCTTTTCCCGCTTCTTTTTGGTAACAAATAAACTTTTACTAAATCACCTTGAAAAGCATCCTTTGTTTTTTTTGCGGGTATAAAAATATCAGGCTCGTTTTCATTATATACTACAAATGCAGTTGCCTGACTGGTAAAATCAATTGTTCCTGTAATGTATTGTTTGGTTTCTTTAATCTGAAATTTTCCTATTTCTTTTTCTAAAACAAATCCTTGTTCTTTTAAAGATGATAAAACTTCAATTAACTGCAGGCGCTCAGTATCTGTGTTAATTTCCATAGCAGCCCCTAATTGTTTATAATTAAAGGTTTTGCTCGCATTGTGCTTGAGGAAATCTAAAACTTCTTCGAATAAAAAGCGTTGCGGTTTTTTGTTTTTAGACATACGCTAAAGATAGCATAATGCAATAAAACAGCAAGAAACGTTTATTAACAAAAAATTAATTATTTAGAAAATCAACAACGGATTTAACGGCTTTTTCACTGGCATGATTAGGCTTAAGTATATCTTTGGGGTTAGCTATACCGGTTCCTGTAAAAAATTGGTGATCCAAGTCATCGAATAAAACAGGTTTAAAATTTGAATTGCCTTTCATGCCCTCTAACCACAAGTTGTATTCTTTAATGCTCACATTGTAATCCCTTCCTCCCTGTACCAACAACATAGGTGTTTTAAGTGTTTTGGCAACTGCTAAATTGTTTAAATTTTTATCAGTTAGCCAGTATCTGGCCGAAGTTCCTGGCAATGTAATTTTACTTTTTGCATTATAATCCGGACTCATAATTTTATCTTTTAACCATTTCAATTGATTTATTTGTGTTTGTTCCTGCTCATCAATTTTACCGTCAACTTTACTAATATACTCAACTTGCTCAGGTAAAATTTCAATAAGCGGTCTAACTGGCGGAGCCAACATGATTAGCTTATTAAGCGATATTTTGGTTGCAATAATTGGAGCGCACTTGGCGCCAAGACTATGCCCAATTAATGAAACTTTACCACTATCTACACCAGCCTGAAGTTTTAATAATTTAATAGCAGCAACGGCATCGTCAATCGTTTCTGAATAATAATCAACTGTATCGGATCTAAATGACGGGCTAGTTTGATAAACATATGTGCGTTTATCATAAACCAAAACTGATATTCCCTTTTGCAACATGGGGATAATGAAATCTAGAAATAATTTGTTTGGACCAATACTTTGATGGCGATCAGATGGCCCACTGCCTTGAACCATTACAACTCCGGGTGTTTTTTTGGTGCCAATTGGTTGATACAGATATCCTGGTAAAGTAATAAACGGGTTGGTTTCAACACTGATATCTTTTCTAGTATAGGCTTTAAAAGAATTTGGGTTTTCATAAAACTTCTGGTTCTGAAATGTGTCAATGCTGAAATTAGAAATACGTTGAGCTTGGTCAAATAGAATATGCCAAGTTGATTTACCCTTAGCAGTTTTAATATAAGTGTAACTTGCCATTTTACAACCCTGTGTATCCACCTCTGTTCTTTCAATCGCTGTTATATTGCCATAGTTTTTTGTAAAATCACCAAGAGTCTTATCTACCATGGCCTCCAAAGCCTTTCCGAATTTTGTAGAGTCAAAAAAACTACTATTCTTATTTGGTTCGTTTCGTTTGAAGTTACCAATGAATTTTTTTGTTAATTTTTTATAAGGATGCATTTCAGTTTCTTCTGATTGAGCTAAAATGAAATTGCCAAAGCAAAAGCCTATAATAATAAGGCAATAAAAATGTTTTTTAGTCATGCTATAAATTGTGCTAAAAGGTTGCTATCTTTAAAGTCCTAATTTACAAATTAAATGATACCTAAAAACACCGTTGACACCATTTTAGAGACTGCCAGAGTTGAGGAGGTTATCGGTGATTTTATTACATTAAAAAAGCGAGGCGCTAATCTATTAGGTTTATGCCCTTTTCATGGAGAGAAAACGCCTTCATTTACGGTTTCTCCTGCTAAAAATATTTATAAGTGTTTTGGTTGTGGTAAAGCCGGGTCACCGGTTAATTTTATCATGGATCAATTAACACTAAGTTATCCTGAGGCACTCAAATGGTTAGCAAAGAAATATGGAATAGAAGTGGTGGAGAAGGAACTTACCATTGAAGAGAAAGAAGCTCAGACAGAGCGTGAAAGCATGTACATTGTAATGAGCTTTTCGCAACGTTATTTTAGCAAACAAATGAATGAAACGGATGAAGGGCGATCGGTTGGTTTGGGTTATTTTCTGCAAAGGCAAATACCGATTGGTTTAATAAATAAGTTTGGATTAGGATATAGTTTAGAAAATCGGAGACAATTTACTGATGATGCAATCCAGGCAGGTTATAAGCCAAAGTACCTGGTAAGCACCGGTATGTGTATATTATCTAACGCTTATGTTGAAGGCGAAGAAATAAAAGCTAACCATATTTTTGATCGATATGCAGGAAGGGTAATGTTTCCAATACACGATGTTGGTGGGCGCGTTGTTGGATTTGGAGGGAGAACCTTAAGTAATGATAAAAAAGTTGCAAAATACATCAATAGTCCTGAAACTGATATTTACAATAAAAGTAAAGTACTATATGGTTTGTGGTTTGCTAAAAGTGCCATACAAAAAAACGATAAATGCTTTTTGGTAGAAGGTTATATGGATGTGATAGCCATGCATCAGGCGGGATTTGAAAATGTAGTGGCGAGCAGTGGCACATCGTTAACGGTTGAACAAATTAAGGCAATCCATCGTTACACAACAAATGTTGTTGTTTTGTATGATGGCGATGAGGCAGGGCAGAAGGCGAGTGCCAGAGCCATTCCAATGTTACTGGAAGAAGGGATGAATGTAAGATTGTTGTACTTTCCAAATAATGATGACCCTGATAGTTATTACCGAAAAGTGACACACGATGAATTTACAGAGTATGTAAATTCAAAAACAGAAGACTTTTTATATTATACAGCTAAAAAGTTAAATGAAGATACTAGTGGAGATCCAATTAAGAAAGCAAGTGTAATAAAAACCATCGTAAGCAGCATCGCTTTAATACCTGATAATATCATCAGAAGTATTTATGTAAAGGAATGCGCTCGTATTATGGAAATTGATGAGCCTGTGTTGTTGGCTGAGACAAATAAAATAAGAGTAAGCGCAAAAAAGCAGGCAGCGAAGAATACTGATAGTGAAACAGTTCAGCCTGCCACAGAAGGTAATGAAGTTACTTATGAAGAGCCAATGCAGGATGAGCCCGCATCGGTTTTTGAAGCAGAAGAAAAAGAATTACTTAGATTGCTATTAGCGTATGGAAACGCATATGTGACAATAGAAGCTGAGGATGAGAATTTAGAAAAGTTTGACCTTGAGATAACTTTGGGAGAGTATATTTTCTTTGAATTAATGCGAGATAGCATCAAATTCGAAAATCCAATTTACTCAGAAATATATGAAGAGTATGTAAACGAATTAAGCCAGCAGCGTTTACCTAACTTAACTCATTTTTCAAATCATCCCAATCCATTAATAAGCAGTTTTGTTGTTAATCACGTTCATTCAAATTATGAGTTGAGTTCTAAATGGAAGCTTTATGGTGTGCTGGTTCCAAATGAAATACAACTGCTAAAAAAGTTAACGCAAAGCACACTATTTAGTTATAAAGCTCGAAAATTAAATGTGTTAATTAATGAAAGTAATGAACTGTTAAAAATAAATAGCCACGACAAGGTTGAGATTATTTTAAAAGAGTTAACTACCTTAAATACTATGAAACAGCGGGTCAATAAGTTGCTGGGTAGAGTGGTTATTAAATAATACTTAAAGCTGAATTCAGCAGGGGTTTCTTAAAAAAATTATTCAGCGTATTTCCGTTTGTGAAAAACTGCATTACCTCTTGAACGTTTTTTGCTTCTTTCTGCGTTTTGGCGAGCTAAGATGCTTTCATTTGATTTCCTGCCTTTTGTGCGATGACGTTTAAATAAAAACCGATTTTCGTTACGGCTTCTTGTATTACTTTTGGTTGAATGATAGACCCACGCAGGTTGTTTTTTATGGAACATCCTTTGAAAAATATTGCCTCTTGATCCTTTAGCAAAGGCATTCGCATTTCCTTTACTACGGCTTTTCCCAAATAATTTCGAGCCTCCTCTGCGTTGGTTACGGTGCTCTTTTTTACGACCACCGCTTTGTGCAACTAAATCTATTGAACTTAATAAGCTAAATAATATTATAAATATTGTAAGATACCTTTTCAAATGAGATACTACAATAATAGTGATTTTTTAGTCAAATAATTCACCGTTCACTCAATTTTATAACCATTTTACCCAAAGATTTAAACATATTTTGTTTAATAAAGACTCATTTAACCAACTAATTGTGGGTTTTAATCGTATAATAAACGTTAACTTTATACGTTATTGTTAACACAAAATTGAAGTTGTTTCAAGCCATATTGTTTACGCTCATTGTGTTCTTATCCAAGGCTCAATTGGCACCCCCTTCATTAAAGTGTTTGGAGGTGCTTAGTAATGGTGACTGTAAACTAACATGGGTTCCACCAAGCGATCCTGGTTCTACATTTCATTCAATTGATATTTATGGTTCAATTAGTGAATTTAGCGGTTATACGAAAGTTGGCACTATCAATTCAAATTTGTTAAACAGCTTTACACATATTGGCGCCAATGTTAATATTCAAAGCAGGTTTTATTATCTCATCACCAATTCTGGTCCAACCGGCAATATCGCTTCGGTTACATCAGATACTTTAAAATCACTTTTTTTGAATATAGTTTCTGCTAGCCAAGCAATTAATTTGGTTTATAATTCGCTCAAAACACCAAAATTAACCAGTACAGCAAATACGTACACCATTTCTAAAGAATATCCCGCAGGCATTTGGAATACTTTTGCGGTTACATCTAATTTAAATTACTTTGACACAATCAGTGTATGCAGTGCCAGTTTAAATTACGTGGTTAGCATTTCTGATAATAGCGGATGCGTTTCTACAGGCAATATAAAGGGCGGAGTTTTCAAGGATACCAAAGAGCCAAATGAAGTATTTAT